>Ga0099847_1000407_pt1 | contig 14657 bp, 24 predicted proteins | sample CB_VirMetaG_2_FD_78178 | JGI IMG/M metagenome (GOLD analysis project Ga0099847, IMG submission 78178) | Freshwater to marine saline gradient viral communities from Chesapeake Bay - CB_1504_2 Viral MetaG | ecosystem: Environmental > Aquatic > Marine > Coastal | place: USA: Chesapeake Bay...
GAAACAATACTAATGAGCGAGGAAGCTTGTAAAATGTTCTTTACGCCAACAGATAATGTTATAGTTCGAGAGTATGGAGCGTACATTTGTATGACTTTAGATTTGCTAAGGGTTTCTTGTATCACTGAAGAAACGCTACCTGAGATTAAAATCAGGGAGGCTATCCTTGAGGCTATTAGTGACGAGATCAAAGACTCAACAGGAATTAAATGGGAAACCTTTATGGGATTACATACTAATGTTGAATTTGAAATTAGATCTAAATTCATTACTAGAATATCTCAACATCAAACTAAATTATCGAAGCGTGATATAAATCGCATTCGAGAAAATCATTATAATAAAATCAATGAAGCCAAACGCCAAGTTGCGTGAGGCACGATCCAAGGATCAGGGTATTAAAGCCCTGATCTTCATCCTAATATCTTTATTAATCTTTTAACTTTACTTGGGGCTAGAACTCTGGCCCCATAATCTTCTCCCAAAAATCTCTAAAATTTAGTCGGCAATAAATGCTATTTTTTTCACCTTCTGGACATTTTTTTAAATCGCCCTGGAGCGTGTATCTGGACACATGAACCAGGGGCAGCAGCTGCGGGTCCCTTGAGCCTAGAAAATCCAAACCTTTTTTTAAGCAACCCCCACCACCAAAAATCGGCCCACGCAAAATTTTACATACCCCTATAGCCCTAATTCACACAAACATTTACATCCCAAATCATTTGCATATACTAAGAGTAATGATCAAAAGAAGATTTGATTTAAATCCTTATGAAGCTCTTGGTTGCATGGTTCGTATCAATTACGACAGTAATTACATGAAGTTTATGGAGGTAGAACATCTTATAGACCACTATCTTAAAAGTATTGTTCAGGGAAACTATCTCCTTTGGACAAGAGATAATAAACCTTTTGCCTATGCAACGTGGGTCCCTAGCCAAGAAAAAACCGAAGTGTTCCATATGGCAGCCCCCTACGGCAAAGTTTCGTACCTATGTAAAGACTTGAAAAGGTACTTAAATAAATATAAAAAAATATATAAGGTACGTTTCATGAGACGTGACTCACGAGGCAATCTTAAACGAAATGGATATATAAATACATGGGATCAGAAACAGGAAAAAGTTCAAGAAACGCAGAGAGACAAGCAAACACCGCTGAGTTAATGTCAAACATCATGGCACCCGGTGCAGGTGAGATTTCTAAAAGAAGAGAAAAAGAATTACAAGATGCAGCCAACAAAGGTAGAGGTGTACAATTTGAACCTGGATCTCGACCATTTGTAGGTGGAGAAAATGTTTTTCAAATAGATCCTGCTACAGGTGAAAAGAAAAGAATTATGCGAACAGGTGCAACCGCAGCTGATTACACAGGTACTATCAGAGCTAACCAACCTACAACAGGAGAATTTTTTGGAGATATCACGAGAGGATTATTTGGTGGTCAAGCAGATACACCACAATTCAACTTACCTGTTAAACCACCTACTTCGACAACACCACAAGCTAACGCTCTTGTTCCCTCACTCGTAGGTTCAGGTAATGTTAACTTTGCTAACATGGCACCAGCTCCACAAAGAACACAAGGTTTAATTCCTAACGTGATTAATACAGGAGGTATCATGGGAATTCTCATGAACACAGGCAAAGACCTTTTAGGAAAAGGTAAAGATATGTTTGGTCCTGCAATTCCAGATCCTGTTCCTACAGGAAATATATTTGATTTATTTAGAGGTACGGGGAATCAACCCGTAGGCAGTGTTGTCCCTGAAGCAAGCGTCATGCCTCAAGAAGCAGTAGGCATTGAATCTATTCCCGATGCAACTGATGCACCCGCATTTAAAGATTTAACTCCACAAGATATTTTAAAACAACCTTTAGAAAGCATTAACGATGTTATTCAAGGCATTCAACAAGGAGAACTAATGTTAGACATAATAGGTTCTCCAGGATCGAACACTCAAGAGATACTTAGTTCTCCTGCCGTAACTAATGCGATTGATTTGTCAAGAAGGTTTCCAGGGATTTTTGATCAGATAAGAAATCAACAGATATAATGATTCATGGCTCACGCCTCATTAAACACAGCTCCTAGAGAACAATTAGAACAAGAACTCATCGCAGAGAAGATGCGATATCTCGATCATTGTGAAAAAAAGTTTATTCCTTTTGTCAAACACGTTTGGCCCGAGTTCATTGATGGCAAACATCACAGACAGATAGCAAAGAAGTTTGAAGATATAGCAAAAGGAAAGATAAAACGTTTAGTGGTTAACATGCCACCTCGACATACAAAATCAGAATTTGCTTCCTATCTTTTTCCTGCATGGATGATTGGAAAAAATCCTAAATTAAAAATAATTCAAACCTCCCACAACTCGGAACTCGCTACACGCTTCGGTAGAAAGATGAAGAATTTGGTAGATGATAGTTTGTACAATCAAATATTTCATAATGTCCAGATTGCAACGGACAGTAAAGCGTCAGGTCGTTGGGAAACGAATCATGGTGGTGAATACTTTGCTGCGGGTGTGGGTGGAGCGATTACAGGTCGTGGTGCAGATTTATTGATTATTGATGATCCCCACACGGAACAAGATGCAATGTCCGATACGGCAATGGACAATACCTATGAGTGGTATACTTCTGGTCCTCGTCAGCGTTTGCAACCAGGGGGAGCTATTGTTGTGGTTATGACACGATGGAGCGAGAAAGATTTAACAGGACAATTAATAAAAGCTCAGGCAAAAACTGAAAAGGGAGATAAGTGGGAAGTTATTGAGTTTCCTGCAATCATGCCTAGTGGTAATCCTATCTGGCCTGAGTATTGGAAGATTGAAGAATTAGAAAAAGTAAAAGCAGCTATTAGTGAAAGTAAATGGCAAGCTCAATATCAACAACAACCCACCAGTGATGAAACAGCTATTATCAAAAGAGAGTGGTGGAAGAAATGGACAAAGCCGAGTGTCCCGCCTTTATTACACATCATTCAAAGTTATGACACAGCATTTAGTAAAAAAGAAAGTGCTGACTATTCAGCTATTACAACATGGGGCGTGTTTCAAGATGATGGCATGTTAGGTCCCAGTTTAATTATGATGGATGCAGAAAAAGGAAGATGGGACTTCCCTGAACTAAAACGTATCGCATTAGATAAGTACAAAGAATATAATCCTGATAGTGTAATCATTGAAGCAAAAGCATCAGGTATGCCTTTAACACAAGAATTAAACAGATTAGGAATCCCAATATCGAACTTTACACCTAGTAGGGGTAATGATAAGTTGACAAGAGTTAACTCCGTTTCACCTGTATTTGAATCAGGAAAAGTTTACTACCCTGAAGGATACGAGTGGGCTGAAGAAGTGATTGAGGAATGTGCAGCGTTTCCTTACGGAGAATATGATGACTATGTGGATAGTATGACACAAGCAGTGATGAGATATAGACAAGGGAATTTTGTGTTGTTAGATGATGACTACGAAGCTCCCCCAAGAGATTATAAGGAATACGAGTATTATGGCTAACTTAAAAGATATTCTAGCAAAAGTAAGAGAAGGTGTACTAGATAAAGGAATTAATATTCCTACAGAAGCTGGAGGCACATCACAAACTACAAGTAGTAGAGTAGCATCAACCTATCGACTTCCCCCTGGAGGAAAAGAACAAGTATTACGTGCTAGTACAACTACACCAGGTGTCATGCGTTCAGGAACAATTTTAAATGTGACAGATTCTTATAAGAAAAATATTTTAGGACTTTCTCCTGGTGAGTTACTGGTAAACGTAGAAGAGATGCAACTTGATAAATTTAAATCGAAACGTGTTCCTCCTATGGGTTATGAATTTGTAGATGTCAAACCTTTCAGACCAACAGAAATGACTTTTAAAGATTGGTACACAAATACTTATAAAAAAGATGTTATTAGAACTCCAAAAGATTTAGCAGAATACAAATATTTTAATGCACAAAATTTTTTAAAAGAAATGAATGAAAAAGGAGACCTTACAAAATTAAAAGGTGGAACTGCTTTAGGATTTAAAACCTATACTAAAGATGCCCTTGATCAACTTGCAAGATTGCGAGGATATATTTTTGCTTTACCTAATAAAATACCAGGACAAAAAACACAAAGCCTTGATAGATATATTGGACAACTGTTTGATAATATTGGTGCTATTCAAGAGTCAAATATAAAATATTCAGATGTAATATCAGATTTAAAAAAGCAAGATCCTAAAAAGTATGGTGTTCTTACAAAGGATTTTGCAAAAGAAAGAATTAAGTTTTCTGCTGAGAGTATAGTTGATGGTGCTGCAGTGGATGCAGTTTCTGAAGTTCAAAAAAAACAAGGAGCTGATTTTGACTTTAATTCACCTAAAACAAAAAAGGCGATTGCATCAACCTTTAAAACATTATTAAAAACAACTTTGTATGCTCCTGCAGGAGTGGTAGCTGTTATCTCAGAAGGACTAGCTGCGGGAGAATTAAATCCTGAAGATCAAAGTTTAGAAACAAAACAAAGAATCGAAAGTGGTGATGTTCGCACAATGGATGAACAAGCACAACGAGAGATGTATCGTGAAAATCCTGAAGTAGCTAAGTTGATTAGAGAGGGAGCAGATTTATCTCCTAGAATTCAAGGAATGGATCCTTTAGGATTGATGAAACCAAAGAAGAATAAAAAGGTAGATAGTACAAAAGAAACAGGTATTATGACAATTGATGAAGTATTCAAATAAAAAAATTATTAGTAAACCAAAAGTAAGAATAGTAAAGCCGAGAGGATTTGAAAGAATGATGCCACAAAAAAGACCAAGAACGAGGATAAGCTAATGGCTGTTGATAAAAGAATTTCATATGAAGATATTAAGGATAGCTCTATTGAAGTAGAGGGTGAGATTCCACAAGATATCACTATTGAAGAAGAGATAGAAACAACTGACTTTGAAGAAGATGCAACAGGAGCCATGGTTCCTAGTAAACCTGAGTTAGCTCCCGTATCATTTAATTCAAATCTAGCAGAATACTTAACAGACCAAGATTTAGATATGATGTCTATTGAGCTTCTTGGAGATATCACAGATGACAAAACATCAAGAGAAGATTATTACGAAACATATGTAAAAGGTTTAGATCTTTTAGGATTTAAACTACAAGAAAGAACTCGTCCTTTTAGAGGAGCATCCTCTGTAACACATCCTGTTTTAGCAGAAGCAGTGACACAATTTCAAGCTCAAGCATATCGTGAACTTTTACCTGCGGGTGGACCTGTTAAAACAAAGATTATGGGAACACCAAGCCCTGAAGTAGAAGAACAAGCAGATCGTGTAAAAGATTTTATGAACTATCAAATCACAACAGTGATGAAAGACTATGATCCTGAAACAGATCAAATGTTATTTTATTTACCTTTAGCAGGATCAACTTTTAAAAAGATTTATTATGATGCTGTCTTACAAAGAGCAAAAGCAGAATTTGTTCCCGCAGAAGATTTAATTGTTCCTTATCATGCATCAAATTTAGAACAAGCTGAAAGAGTTACTCATGTTATCAAAATGAATGGTATTGAGTTAGAGAAGAAGAAAGCTCTAGGTTTATATCGTGATGTAGAATTACAACCTCATGATGACACAAGTAATATTCAAGATAAGTATGATCAAATTGATGGCACAAAAGCAACTGCCTATAAATCTGATGAATACACTTTGTTTGAATGTCACTGTTATTTAGATATACCAGGATTTGAAGATGCAAACGGAATGAAGCTTCCTTACATTGTCACTGTTGATGAGGGATCAGGTAAAGTTTTATCTGTCTATAGAAACTATGACGAACAAGATGTTTTAAAGAAAAAGAAAGATTACTTTGTACATTACAAGTTTTTACCTGGGCTAGGTTTTTATGGCTATGGATTAATACACATGATTGGTGGATTATCCAAAACTGCAACACTTGCATTAAGACAGCTTCTTGATGCAGGAACCTTGAGCAACTTACCCGCAGGTTTTAAAACAAGAGGTTTAAGAATACGTGATGATGATCAACCCTTACAACCAGGTGAATTCAGAGATGTGGATGCACCAGGAGGATCTATTCAAGGTTCTTTAATTAATCTTCCTTACAAAGGTCCCGATCAAACCCTTTTTCAACTTCTTAATTTCTGTGTCGGGGCTGCAAAGAATTTTGTGAGTGTAGCAGATGCAAAGATTGCTGACATGGGATCAAACAATCCTGTTGGCTCTACAATTGCTATGTTGGAGCGTGGTTCAATGGTCATGTCTTCTATCCATAAAAGATTACACTATGCACAAAAAGAAGAGTTTCAGTTATTAGCTCAGGTATTTAAATTATTCCTACCTCCTATTTATCCTTACGCAACTTCAGGTGCTAATATGATGGTCAAAGTGACAGACTTTGATGATCGTGTAGATGTTATTCCTGTATCTGATCCAAATATTTTTTCCATGGCTCAACGAGTTGCATTAGCACAACAACAATTACAATTAGCTCAATCAAATCCACAGATCCATAATGTAAGAGAAGCGTATAGAAGAATGTATCAAGCTTTAAATGTTCAAAACATTGATCAAATTCTTCCACCGCCTCCTCAACCAGTACCGCAAGATCCTGCTACTGAAAATGCAAATGCTTTAAGAAGTCTTCCTATTCAAGTTTTTCCTGGACAAGAACACGAAGCTCATGTCCAAGCCCATAGATTTTTTATGTCTAGTGCTTTGGTAAAAAGTAATCCTGCTATTTTAGGAGTTTTACAAGCTCATATTAGTGATCATATATCAAGCATGGTTAGAGAAAAAGTTAATGCTGAAATTGAACAAAAGATTCAGGCACAGATTGCTCAACTACAAAGACAATTAGCACCTGAAGAAATCCAAGCCATCCAACTTGAAGCAGAAAAAATTATTGCTGTAAAGATTGCAGAAGAAACAGCTAAACTTGTTACCGAAGAACAACTGACTTTAGATGGAGCTGGAGAAGATCCTTTAATAAAACTCAAAGAAAGAGAATTAGATCTTCGAGAAATGGATATTTTAAGAAGAGCTTCAGAAGATCAAGATCAAATGGAACTCGATAGTATGAGATTGATGCAGAAAGATCAGATTGATCAAGAAAAAGTAAAAATTTCACAAGAAAGAAATGATATCAATGCAGCAAAGGCAATGAGTAAATAATGGCTACAACAAAAAAATCTACTAAAACGTACAAACCTATCACAAAGAAAAAATTAGTTACAAAATATGGTAATGTTCTTAAAGGAACTCCTTCTTCAACAGGTATGAAAAACTCTAATAAGTTCTTAACAAAAAACATAGATACAAAATCAAGGATGAACTTGATGAAAAAGAGAAGAGTATGACAAAATCTCAAAAAAAAGTTAAGAAAGTCATGAAAGAATTTAAAAAAGGTAAATTAAATATAGGAAAATCTAAAAAACCAGTTAAATCAAGAAAACAAGCTATTGCAATAGCTTTATCTGAGGCAGGAAAATCAAAATAAAATGAAACATGAAGAACAATATAACCGATTTATGGATGAGATCATGAAACAAACAGATAAAATGTGTAAAAGTTCAGATGATCAAATTCTTGCTGCTACATCTATGATTTATTGTGCTAGAATTATATTTGAACAATTTTATGGGAAAGAAATGGCTGTTAATTTGATTGACAGTTTAGGTGGATCGAAGGTAGACTTCGACAAACCAACAATGCATTGAGGTAAAATATGGAAAAACAAAACAAAGTCGTAGACAAGGACCAATATCAGGTAACTGATGGTAAAAAGGTTCCTTTCAAGACTATGGGCAATGAACCAAGTGGTAAAACACGAGGTCAATACGCTGTCCAAGTAAAGAAGGTACCATTTAAAGGAGTATTCTAATGGATATGATTAAAAAACTTTGGAATGAGCATCCAAAAAAGAAATGGCTATTAGTCGGTTTAGTTATCGGTTGGGTAGTCGCTCAGTATATATAATCAATGATTTGGAGTTTGCTTGGCACTGTTGCTAAAGGAGCAGTCGATGTTATCAAAACACGTACTGAGACTAAAAAGCTTATGGCAGAAGCGGAGCAAACTCACATTAGAAAAATGGCTCAAGGCGAAATTGATTTCGCCATTGCTTCACAAAAGAATATGCAAAATTCTTGGCGTGACGAGTGGTTCACAGTCATCCTTTCACTCCCTTTATTAATTGTATTTGGTGCAATATTCTTTGGCAAACCAGAGTGGATTGATAAACTTCAAGAAGGATTTTCTACTTTAAACAATCTACCTGATTGGTACATCTGGGCTTTGATGGCTTCTATAGCTAGTTCATTCGGTCTTAAAATTTCTGACATTGCAATCAAAAAGTTTAAAAAATAATGTGTGAAGGTTGTGATAATCTTTGCTTTAAATGTGAATCACAATTATCTTTATGTGAAGGATGCGGTTGTCTTTGCCATTGCGGACAATCTTGTATAGAATGTGGTCACGTAGGATGTAGACATGGTAATAACGAGGAATCAAATGAGCAAAACAACAAGCACGCCAAGGAAGAGCAAATCAACTGTTAACAAGGCTGGTAATTATACTAAGCCTGGAATGAGAAAAAGTTTATTTAATCGTATTAAAGCTGGAGGAAAGGGTGGAAATCCTGGACAGTGGAGTGCGAGAAAAGCACAGATGTTAGCTAAACAATATAAAGCTAAGGGTGGTGGCTATAAAAGCTAATGGCCTTAAAAAAATCACAGAAAAGTTTAAAAGACTGGGGTAAACAAAAATGGAGAACTTCCTCAGGTAAACCTTCTAAAGGAAAAAGAAGATATTTACCTGATGCTGCTTGGAACTCACTTAGCCCCGCTGAAAAAGCAGCTACAAATAGAGCAAAAGCAAAAGGAGATAAGAAAGGAAAACAATTTGTTAAACAACCTAAAAACATTGCTAAGAAAACTTCTAAGTTTAGATAAGTCAAAAGATGAGCACTCTGAACATTGGGGGATAGGATCATGATTGAAATAAATAATACACTTCGTGAGCGAGTTCGTTTACATGAAGGGTATAGGGATGAAGTCTATTTAGATAGTTTAGGTAAAAAAACTGTGGGCATAGGACATCTTTGTGTGGAAGACTTTTGGGAAGAAAATAAAAAATATGATGAAGAATTTTTATTAGATATTTTTGAACAAGACTTAGTTGAAGCATGTAATAATGCAGATCAACTAATTGAGGATCGTTGTCCTGATAATGAATTACCTTTAGACATACAGCATGTCTTAGTGGAAATGGTGTATCAATTGGGAATAGGAGGTGTAGGTAAGTTTAACAATATGTGGACTGCTCTGAATAATGCAGATTATTATACAGCCTCACAAGAAATGAAGGACTCACGATGGTGGAAACAAACCAAAAAAAGATGTGAGTCTTTATCTGCTATAGTCGAGTCATTTGCTTAAATGGATATAATTAAATTTTCAGATCATTTAAGAAAGCTCTTGAAACAAAAACAAAGTGATATAAGTTTATACGTATCTCAGGGTGTGAAAGATTGGGATCAATATAACAACATGGTAGGTAAATACCATGCTTACAACGAAATGCTTTCTGAGGTCAATTCGTTGCTGAAAAGAATGGAGCTTGATGATGGAGACATCAACAACTGACAAACTTCCCACCCCTACGGGTTGGAGACTATTAGTTCTTCCTTACAAAAGAAAAGAAAAAACAAAAGGCGGAATTATTCTCACTGATCAATCTTTAGAAGAATCACAAATAGCATCAAGTATTGGACTGGTTTTAAAAGTAGGACCAGATGCTTATAAAGATAAAGAAAGATTTCCTAATGGTCCTTGGTGTAAGGAAAAAGAATGGGTAATTTTTGGAAAGTATGCTGGTTCAAGAATTAGAATTGAAGGTGGCGAAGTTAGACTTATGAATGACGATGAAATTTTAGGGGTTATTGATGATCCTGAAGATTTCCTACAATCATGATAGGAGCTAAATCATGCAAACAAATATAGAACAAGAAAAAAAAGAAGAAATTGAAGTAGAGCTACCTGAAGAAGTAAAAGTAGAAGAACAAGCTCAAGATACTTCTCAACAACCTCAAGAAGAAATTAAGGTTGAGGAAACTCAGGATAATAAAGATGAAGTTGAAAATTATTCTGTAAAAGTTAAATCAAGAATAGACAAATTAACCAAACGATTAAGAGAAGCTGAACGTAGAGAAGAAGCAGCGATAGCTTTTGCTAAAGGTGTACAGCAAGAAAAAGATAAAATTGCTGGTGCTTATCAAAAATTAGATAAAAACTATATTGATGATCTCTCTAAATCTGTCGAAGATAGATTAGGTAGTGCAAAAGAAAAATTAAAAGCTGCTATTACTAATCGAGATGTTGATGAACAGATTTCAGCTAATGAATTAATAGCAAAACTAACTATAGATAGAGAAAGAATAGCTTTTTCTAAACAACAACAAGAAGAAAATGTTGATGAAAAGCCTGTAGAGACGCAAGAAGCACAGCCTCAACAACCAGTCGCACCTAAGCCTGATCCAAAAGCAGTTGAATGGGCAAATAAGAATGATTGGTATGGAGATGATGAAGTTATGACAGAATCTGCTAAAGCAATTCATCGTGAACTCATAAGAAATGGTGTTGATCCTTCTTCAGAAGAGTACTATAGTAGTATTGATAAAAAAATTCGTGAATATTTTCCTCAAAAATTTACACAAGAGGAAAATGTAGAAATTGACAGTAAACCGATCCAGCCTGTTGCTTCTACCACACGCTCAAACGTAAAAAAAGCTGGTCGCAAAGTAGTAAGACTCACTCCGTCACAAGTAGCAATGGCTAAACGACTAGGAGTGCCTATCAATGAATATGCTAAATACGTGAAGGAGGCATAAATGGAAAATAAAGATGTAAAAAAGACTTCACGCTCTTCAGAGACCCGTGAAAAAACTGTTCGTAAAAGAGGTTGGGTTCCTCCATCATCACTCGAAGCCCCTGAACCACCTGAAGGTTGGCACCACAGATGGATCAGAGCTGAAACACGAGGACTTGCTGATGACAAAAATGTCATGGGAAGAATTCGTTCTGGATATGAGTTCGTTAGGGCTGACCAATATCCAGACAGAAATGATCTACCAAAATATGAAGACGGTAGATATAAGGGCGTAATTGGAGTAGGTGGTTTGATACTGATGAGGTGTCCTATAGAAGTAAAAGAAGACCGAGAAGAATATTTCTTGCGTCAAACTCAAGGACAAAAAGAATCAGTGGAAAATGATATATATCGAGACGAACACCCTAGTATGCCTATCCAAGCGGAGAGGCAAAGTAATGTGACTTTTGGACCGAAGAATAAAAAATCTTAAGTCTAAAAGTTGGTTATTAACAACTAAGACTAAAGGAGTCAAAAATGGCAAATATAAATAGTGTATTTGGTTTCAGACCCGTTAAAGGCGTAGGTGCTGGTTATACCGCTATAGGTTCTAACGAGTACTTAATCGCAAACGGTGAAACCTCTGCTATATTTCAGGGTGACCCAGTTGTATTAAATGCAAATGGTTCAATCTCTGTAGGTTCGACTGCTGGAGCAGAGTTGATAGGGATTTTTAACGGTTGTTTCTATGATGATCCAACAACTAAAAAACCAACCTTCTCAAATTTCTATCCAGGGGGCGTAGCACAAGACAATATGCAAGCTTTTGTATTCGATGATCCAAACATGCTTTTCGAAGCAAAGATTGACGATACAAATGGCGGGCAAGCACAAGTAGGAAGTAATGCAAACATTGCAACCTATGCAGCTGGTTCAACTAACAACGGTGTATCAGGGGTTTCTATTGACGGTAGTTCTTTCGCTACCTCAAATGCAGCAAACTTCAGAGTAGTAAGTTTATCTACTGATGTAGATAACAATGATTATACAGCAGCTAATGCTTCAATTATTGTTAAAATAAACAAGCACTCTTTAACTGATACTACAGGCGTATAAACAGGAGGTTAAACTATGGCAATATCAAGACAACAACTAGTTAAAGAACTAGAGCCAGGGTTAAACGCACTGTTTGGCCTTGAGTACGATAAGTACGAAAATGAACACGCTGAAATCTTTGATCAAGAAGCATCAGAGAGAGCTTTTGAAGAAGAGCAGATGCTCGTAGGCTTTGGTAACGCAAGAACTAAAGCTGAAGGTGCATCAGTTACTTTTGATTCAGCACAAGAGTCATTCACAGCTCGTTATACACACGAAACAATTGCGTTAGCGTTTGCTATAACAGAAGAAGCAGTGGAAGATAATCTTTATGACAGACTGTCAGCAAGATATACTCGTGCACTAGCTCGATCAATGGCTTACACAAAGCAGATCAAAGCAGCTGACGTATTAAATACTGCTTTTGCAGCAGGTGGAGCAGCAGGAACTAATCCTGGTGGTGATGGTGTGTCACTTATTAATACACAACACCCAACAGCATTAGGTGGGGATTTCTCAAACAGACTTGCTGTTGACGCTGACCTCAACGAAGCCTCCTTAGAACAGGCATTGATTGACATTTCTCAGTTTGTTGATGAAAGAGGACTATTAATTGCAACTAGAGGTAGAAAACTGATTATTCCAGTTCAATCTCAATTTGTAGCTGATAGAGTCTTAAGCTCACCAAACAGAGTAGGAACAGCAGATAATGATATAAATGCATTAAGGAACATGAATATGATTCCTGAAGGTTATGTAGTAAATCACTACTTAACTGATACAGATGCATTCTATATCAAAACTGATGCTCCTAATGGTTTCAAGCATTTCGTAAGAACTCCATTAACAACTGCAATGGAAGGTGATTTTGAAACAGGTAATATGAAATACAAAGCAAGAGAAAGATATAGCTTCGGCTTTTCAGATCCTCGTTGTGTATTTGGTACATCTGGTGCATAATTAATAATCCTTTCAAGGTAATTTAAGGGGCGGTTGTCTTTGACTCCGCCCTTTTTTTATGTAAAAATAAAACTTTATTAACCCTATGACCCTTCGGGGACTATTAACAAAAGGAGATAGACATGGGAACAACTACATTTTCGGGTCCAGTAAAAGCTGGGACGATTAAAGACACAATAGGAACCACTTTAGGAACTGATGTAAAAAACACTGGTTTTGTTGTAATGGCACAATCAGCGATTGTTGATATTATTGGTGCTTCTCACTTAAACCAAGTGATAGCAACAATTCCTGCAAACTCACAAATCACTGATGTGGTATTAAATGTAACAACAGTAAATAATGACTCTGGTGCTGCAACTGTTTCAGTAGGAACGATAGATGATGCTAATGCTTTTATTGACGCTGAAAGTGTTAAAGCATTAGGTACTACTTATGGTACTCTTGACACGGAAGCTACAAATATTGGCACAACTGATATTCAAGTGGTGGCGGATTTTACAGGAGCTAGTGGTGATGCAACAACAGGTGCTGCAACAGTAACTGTTAAGTATTTACAAAATAATTCAATTGCACTTGCTGGTGACGTACCTGCGTAAGGAGTAAACAATGTCCACATCACCAATTACAACTAAACTGTTCAAAGCAGTTAGTGCTAGCACAACTTCTCTTGCTGCTGCACAAACTTTAGGTGGGGCTGGAGAAATGACTTTAACAGGTGCGTCTGTTAATGACGGCTCTAATATGGCTACGACTGTTACTTTAACTTCAACAGGAAATATAAGTGGAGTTACATTTACAGTAACTGGAACAGATGCCAGTGGATCTACAGTCACCGAAGACATTACTGGGCCAAATAATACCACTGTGACAGGATCTCAAGCTTTTCTAACAGTAACTAAAATAGAGACTGACGGAGCTGTTGCTACAAACACTTCTGCTGGTTTCACTGCAACGACTACTACACAAGGTATTGTCTTTGGAGGAGGAACAAGAGTCAGAGGTATGCATGGTGTTAGTAATGCAACTGCTGGAGCATTAATAATTAGAAATGGATCACACACAGGTGCTAAGTTATTAGAACTTGATACACCTGCTGTTGCAGGTCAAGTTGATCCATATATTCCAGATGAAGGTGTTCGTTATAAAAATGGAGCTTTTATTGATATAGGTTCTGGTTATGACAGTGCTACTATTTTCTTTGATGGATAATGGCTGATAAGCAACCACCAAAAACTAAAAAATATTTCCGCTCCACAAAAAGTGGGGCGGGAATGACTAAAGCAGGAGTTGCTCGTTATAGAAGAGAAAATCCTGGTTCTAAATTAAAAACAGCAGTCACTGGAAAAGTGAAGCCCGGAAGCAAAGCTGCAAAGAGAAGAAAATCTTTCTGTGCTAGATCTGCTGGTCAAATGAAAAAATTCCCTAAAGCAGCAAAAGATCCAAATTCAAGATTACGACAAGCAAGAAAAAGGTGGAGATGCTAGATGAAACTACTTCTAACAATTCTTTTTTTCTTTACACTAGTAGCTACAATAACTGATATTCAAGCTGAGACGAACACCGTGTCAAGCACGGTGGTTACAAATTCCACCCCACCTACCGCAAATGCACCTGTTATAGCAAATTCAAATAGTGATATTTGTAAAGTTGGAGTTGGCGGAAGTGTTCAAAATAATGTTTTAGGTGTAGCTTCAGGAATTTTGGTCGACGACC
>Ga0099847_1000408_pt1 | contig 14632 bp, 16 predicted proteins | sample CB_VirMetaG_2_FD_78178 | JGI IMG/M metagenome (GOLD analysis project Ga0099847, IMG submission 78178) | Freshwater to marine saline gradient viral communities from Chesapeake Bay - CB_1504_2 Viral MetaG | ecosystem: Environmental > Aquatic > Marine > Coastal | place: USA: Chesapeake Bay...
CACCGATTGTAGAAGATGACCCTTTAACGGGTGAGTTAGGAATAATTTCAAATTCTGATGGCTCAAATTCAACAGAGAGAAGCATAACTACACAAGGCCCAAATGGTAAATGGTATAATTTACCTAGTTTAGTTAAAGGCCAAGTAGATTCAGAAGGTATTGCTTCTGGTAATCCATTATCTATAGAGCAAGAATCTATTGCTGTAGAGAGATTTACTAATCGAGGTGGCTTTGAAACATCAGGATTTGACACAGTTGAAGAAGCTGAGACTGCTGCTCAAGAAAGATCTGATGCTGGAGGGTCTACTTCTAAATTTAATGATCTAACATCTTCCGATAGCAAACCAAAACAAATGATTTTTAATGCTAAACAATTAGAGTTTATGTCTAAAAATAGTAATAATTCTAATGAGCTAACTTCTAAAACAAATAAATTTAATTCAAAACAGTTAGCTTTTATAAAAAACAATTCACCAGATAGCTATGCTTCATCTGATAATATAAGAGAAGGGTTTCTTGATAACTTAAGTGCACCTGGTGCAGCCCTTAGATCAACAATAATTTCTAGTCTTGAAGGACAGGGATTAGAGGCTACCAAAGAAAATATGATAGCTGCTTGGAATACTACAGATGAAACTTCAAGTTTTATGGATGCAATGGCTAATAACTTTGATAAAATTAGAATAGCTCCAGAAGGAACTTATAATCCGTTAATTACTGAATTTGCTAAAAGTCCTAGGTTAAGTGCTGCTGCTACTGTTGTATTTGGGGGCATAGGTGACTTGGTAGTTGACCCATTAAATTTATTATTTGGGGCTGGTGTATTAACAAAAACAACTAAAGCAGGTAGAAAAATACTAAGTGTTGTAGATGAAAGAAAAGCAAAAAAAATAATACAAAAAATAAATACTAGAGCAGATGAGCTAGTAGATACAAAAAATATGAATCCTTCTAGTGCTACTCAAAAAGCGTTTCTAGAACAAGATGTACACCACAGTTTATTAGCTGAATCATTAGGAGTTAAAAGTAGCAAACTTAGAACTAGAGATGCTTCAGGAAAATATAATACTATTCCTGGTTATAAAGAGGCAACTAAAAGTAAATATATTCCTTATAAAGACAAAACTGCTTTACAAAGAAAAACAGATAAATTTTTTCAAGGAGCTATAGTTGCTAAAGATTTTATAGCAAAACCATTTGGTTATATTGATGATGCTATTAAACCTGTATTGACTAGAGTTAAGACTATTTCAATCGTTGCTGGAAAAGCATTAGAAAAATTTGAATATGCTATTAACCTTGGCGTTCGTTCAGATATAAAAAAAGTTAGCCCTTGGTTAAAAGAATTTAAAAAATTAAAACCAGTTATAAAAACACAATTAACTAAAGCACTTAACAATAGCGATATGGAAAAAGTAGAGGCTCTCATGAGAAATAATAGGGAAGGTATGTTTGAAGAATATACTTCTAACGTCAAACCTTTTTTAGATGCTCGGTATGCTGAAATAAAAAGTACCAATAAAGATCTTGAATATTTACCTGATTATTTTCCTAGAGTAGTTAAATTTAACGATAGACAAAAAGTAATAAATAGTTTTGATGAAGAAGCAAAAAATGGAATTAATGCTTTAATAAAACAAAAGGAAAAAAGTACAGGTGGAACATTATCTGCTGAAGAATGGGATGATGCAATTACTGAATGGTTTAAAGGTAATAAAGTTAAGATTGATAAGATTGATCCAAAAAAACCAATATCTTCGGAAAAACAAAGAGTAATAGACGAACTAGATGATATTAGTATTGAAAACTACGAACTTGGTGACGCAGCTTTAATTCGTTATATTAGAGATACTAACCATGCTATACATAGACGTAAGTTTTTTGCTGGTTTTAATAGTAAAATAACTGGTGCTGACAGTGTTGAAGATTCTATAGCTAATATTACTAGGCAAGAAGTAAATGCTGGAAATATGGTCATAGATGACCTTGATGAACTAAAAGATTTATTAAGAGCTAGATTTATTGGTGGTGAAAAACCAATAAACAAACACATATCTAACTTTAAAGCTTTTGGGTACGCTTTAACTATAGGTAATCCTTTTTCAGCAATAACTCAATTGGGAGATTTAGGAACTTCTGCATATACTCAAGGTATTGTTAATACTACTTTAGCAGTTGCAAAAAATTTAACTAGGTCTAACAAATTAAAAATGGATGATTATGGTGTTGACTTAATGGCAGAGCTTGGAAATCTAAACCGTAGTAGCAAGTTTTTAAACGATGTATTTAAATATTCAGGATTTAAATCAGCAGATAAATTAGGTAAAAGTACAATTGTTAATGCTTCACTGCTTAAGTGGTCTAGCATGGGCAATCCAGGTGCTTTTGGGTCAAAGATTAGGTCTTCTAAAAAATTAGAATCTGATTTAAGAACTAAATTTAAAGGTACTTTTGATGAAAACAGAATTAATAAATTAATAGATGACTTCAAAGATTACGGCAAGTCTAAAGGTAAGGGAGCAGTAACAGATGACATGATGTTTGTTACTTTTACTGATTTGTTAGACGTTCAACCAATAGCTCTGTCGTCAATGCCTAAACTATATTTAAATAATCCTAACCTTAGAATACTTTGGCAGTTAAAGACTTTTATGTTAAAGCAAGTTGATTTAGTTCGTGAGACATCCGTAAAGAAAATTAAACAAGGTAACGTGGTTGAAGGTATGGCTGATTTAGCTAGATATGGAGTTCTTGTATCTAGTGCTAACACTGGGTCAGATGTTTTAAAAAAATCAGTAGATGGTTGGATTTCTGGAGAAGATACTTTAGAAAATTATTTAGACCAGTATCCTAACTTAGCTGTTCTTGCAGCATCTAATTTATTTAAAGTATTTGGAGTTTCAAATTATACGGCTAAACAATTATCTAACGGACAGCTTAAAGATGTTGCAATTGACCAAGTTACTCCACCCTCTGTAGCTATAGGTGCGGATGCACTTGAGGCTACGGCTGATTTAATTACAGAGCAAGATACTGATAATTTAGTTAAGATGATTAGGAATCTTCCAATTGTTGGTAAGGTGTTAGAGGGATATTTAACAAGAACTGGAGCTATTGACAGAACATAATGCAAAATCAAATTATAGTACCAGCAGAGATTGTAACAGCTACAGGCGTAAGCACTGGGGTAGGCTCTGCTATAGTGGGATGGTTAGGAACTAACAACGATGCAATATCTTCTGTTGGAATAATAACAGGAATAATAATTGGTCTAATAGGTCTTTATTTTCAATACAAAAGAATAAAAAAATAATGATTACAAAATTCTATTAGAGGCATAGTTATTAGATTAAGTGATAGTACTTGGTCTTTGTGTGCCTCTTAATTTAAAATGAGGAAATAACACAATGATTGAAGAAGCAACAGCAGCAATGTTAGGTTCAAATGTAAGCCAGATACCTTGGTATGCATACACAGCCTTAGCTGTAGCTCCATTTATAGTGGGTTGTGTCTTAGCTATAGCTATGACTATATACTGGAAACGCATTAATTATAAAAGTGGATGTGAGCCGTATAGTGTAAAATTGCAGTATAGGTTTAGTTTTTTATCAGGATTCCTATCGGGTTGTTTTTGTCAGTATAGTTTGCAAGAGGTAAGTGAACACTTACTAGCTATTCAGCCATTAACTCTAAAAGCTGTAATTGTGACAGGGGTGTTTTGTGCCTTACTGAATCAAATGGTGTACGATATCTTGAGAGGTCACGCCCAGAGAAAGGGGTGGACGGGGATATATAGTTTTATGACGGTTCACCACGTTAAGAAAAAAGAAGCAATAGACTTGACAGCATCGCTTGGCGATGATGATGATGACGACACTGACACAACAGTATGGTTAAAACCAGAAAAATTAAACAAAGACAAAGATTAAAATGAAATTATATTTGTTAAGAGATTATAAAAATAATGAAATTACTTTAGGAAGATTGTTTAATCCTGTTGATAATTTTCAAGTGCATACTTTAGAACTGCCTTGGAAGGATAACGCTAAAAATATAAGCTGTATTCCGAGGGGTGAGTATGTTGTTGAACTTGATTATTACCATCGTGGAAAGTATCCAGCTTATGAAGTAGGAACTTCTTACAGAACTGAAATAAAGATACACATAGGCAATTACACAAAGGATGTAAAAGGTTGTATTGCTATTGGTATCGAAAGAGATGTGCCTAAGCAAATGATTAAACAGAGTCGTAAAGCGTATGATAAGTTTATGGAATACACCAATGGCGAAGAAAGGTTTATGTTAGAAATTATTGAGATATAACAGAAGAGGTAATTATGTTTGGAATAGGCGATGCAGTAACGGCTGGCTTAAAGATTATAGATAAGTTTATACCAGATCCAAAAGCTAAAGCTGATGCAATTTTTAAATTAAAAAATTTAGAACAAGAAGGAAACATGGCTCAATTAAATGCCTATGTAACCCAGCTTAGTGGTCAAATAGAAATTAATAAGATAGAAGCTGCTAGCACCAACTTATTTAAGTCAGGTTGGAGGCCATTCATTGGGTGGGTCTGTGGAAGTGCCTTTGCCTATAAATTTATTGTACAACCATTCCTACTTTTCTTAGTAGCTTTAGGCCAAATAAATATCGACATATCAATACTACCTGTGCTTGAGTGGCAAGAACTTAGTGCAGTCCTAATGGGCATGCTTGGTCTTGGTAGTATGCGTTCTTTTGATAGAGTAAAAGATAAGTCTCCTCGCGGAGAATAATATTACTTATCTGGTTTGTTTCTACCTAACTTTTTATGGAAGTCTTTTGCTAGTTTTTTAAGTGCTTCTTGTTTCATCTCATGAGCTTCTTTCTCTTCCAAAGCGTCCATGAGTGGGTACTGACACTGGTCATGCATACATACTACACATAACATTTGAAAACCAACTGTTAGTTTTAATGGTGCTTTTCTTTTGCAGCTATCGCATAAATCATTTGACATTTTTTTTAGATTGTTTTTTAAGTAAGCTTTTTTTCTGTTCAGCCTTTGTACTATTAACCATGCTCATTGAATTAAATATTCTTTTTAATATTTGATTGTGTACGTTTTTACATTTACTCATTGTTTTATAAATACTCCGCTTTAACTCTATCGATACCGTGCTGTGCTATGTCCACTGTTCCGTTACCAGTGTGAGTTAGCATAACTAATCCTGACCACCAATCACATTGGGCCTCATTGCCTTTGACATAGCTAGGAACGTAATCTCCATACCAACCTACATTAATCCCTTGGATGACTGGTTCTTTCCCATCTTCGGACGCTCTCTTAGTAGTGTGTACTCCAAATCTATGAGTGTGCCCAAAGACAATTGCTCCAGTGTGTTGGTCAGCAGCTTTCTTAGCAACATAATCACCACCAATAGGATTGTTAGCTCTCTTGCTCATTGGGGCGTGAGTAAATGCAGTGCCCTCGATATGAACATACTCTCTGTAATTAATAATAATCCAACCATCTTTCTTACATCCCACAAAGTCTTTCTCAGGAATAAAGCCGCTTAGCTCTGGTTTATCTTGTGTATACCTGTATGTGCGTACTTCGTGATTGCCCAGGAGCCAGTATAAGTTTGGTGAATACTTTTTTGTTTTCCATCTGGTTTGCTTATCCCATAAGTCATATATGGGTTGCATCATAGCGATATAAGATTTAACTCCTTTATCTATATCATCTTTTAATCTGCGACCTTCTTTAATCAGTGGGTTATTATTATCAAAGAAATTAATAGAATCTAAACTTAGGAAGTCTCCTATCTGAACTATGTTGTCTGGTTTATTATCTACAATAAAATTACCAAGAGCTTGGAATCTTTTGTCATGGTGTCCTGGTTCTGAGTGGGCATCACCAATAACTAGTGTTGTTTCTAGTTTTTTCATTCTGTTGCTATCTCCTTATTAATTTACTGTAATTTATTTCCAATCGTTTAAGTCATGTTCCTTAAAGTCATAATGAGATAACTCACCTTTTAAATATAAATCATTAAGAATATCTAGGCATGTTTGAAGAGACAATACTCCTCTTTCTCCACATGCAGGGCATAGGGAAAATGTATACGTCAACCCTCTGTTAGTTTCTTTTCCACATCTGAAACAATGATAGGTTTCTTTAGTTCTTTTATCCATAATTTAGGTACTTCGTTGAAAGCATATTTATACCCCTTGGAGTCACACCAGTCAGAATATCTAGTAGTAGATGCTTTATAAAGTTTATTATCATATTTAAACACAAATCTAATATCTAAGTCTGGGTGCTGTGCTTTAATATGAAGGTGTTTTGCCCTATCTGGCGCAGTAAACCTGCCTTTAGCTTCAAGTATTATGCCATTAGGCAATACCCAATCAGGCTTATAAGTGTGCATCTTATAGTATGGGAGAATTAATTTCTCATACTTTGCTCCAGTACCTTTTAGTTCTATAGATAACTCGTGCTCAAACCAAGATCTATAAGGTTTTGGAGGTCTTCCTTTTTTACTTCTCATTATAATAATCTGTAAGGCCAATTACCAAGACACGGCTCTCTTGAGTCTTCTTTTGCTCTATTATTAAACTCTTTCTCAGTAACTCCCTGCCAAGCAGAATTACGTGAAGTGCCTACTCGCCTCTCCGACATAGGTACATCTGTAAGCTCTTTTATAGCATCATTAAACCATTTGCTGTAAATAGCTGCCTTTTCCGCATCTCGTGCCTTGTTGCCCTTCCAGTTAAGCCTAAGACTGTATTTAATAGAGTTACCTAAAAGATATCCCACATACTGCTCTGCTGTGAGTTTAGCTTTTATAATATCTAAAACTTCAATACCGCCTTGGTCATAGTAACTACTATTAGGATCTTTGCTCATACGTCACACGACCCACCAGTACAAGCTAACTCTTGGCTACTAGTAGTATTATCTTCTTCCTCTTCTAACTCTTTCCAATCTATACTTTTAGGAAATTCTTTTAATAGCTTTTTATATTTATTTTTATTAATTTCTTGGTAGGGTGCTTGCTTATAAGTTCCTCCGTCATATGGTAAGAAAGATACCCCAGACATATAGTCAAAGTTGGCATATACCCAAGCTCCTACCTCCATCCACTCGTCTTCTCTAACATTAATGGTAACGCTTGGCTTATGCTCACACCAATGTTTCTGGTAAATCAACCACCTCTCTAAGTCGTCTAAAGCACTGCAATCATTTCTAGTCTTACAGTCTTTGGGAGCTTCCATTGGAAAACTAAAAACAGTAGTAGATTCTGGCTTTCTTACACAAGGCTCATACGGAACACCTTTATTAATCATAAATGATGTTAATGGGTCTTTGTTGTCTTGTCTAACCGTTCTGATGTAGTAATTGTCAAAACGAGTATGAACTCCAGAAGCAGTATTGCAAAGACTAGACACAGTGCCACTAGGTTTGACACATGTAATTGCAGTTGATTCAGGTATACCAAGTTTTTCTGCCCAAATTTTATTAGTAGCGATTGCAACATCTCTCATCTCCTCTAACCATTTAGGTAGGTCTTTGTTTTGATGATTACCTAACACTTTATGGTCACATATCCCAGTTAAAGACACTCCTAAAAGACGCTCTTCTTCAGTGTTGGTTTTCCAAATCTTACGCAAGTATCTGAAGTCAGACAAAGTGGATTGTAATGTTCCTAATATAGCAGCTACTTTTACTTTTTCTTTTAAAGACTTCAAGGTATCATTTTCTCTAACTATTACCTCTGATAAATTACATAGTTGTGCATTTCGTAGAAGTATCTCACTACAAGGGTTAGTTCCGAAGTCATGGTTAGTATCTCTTCTTTCGGGAGATAATCGTTTTGCAGCTTCTCGGTTAAATATTCCTCTCTCTCCACTACGAGAGTTATAAAGTGCTCTCCACTCATCAATAAATTGACTCATGCTAGGCTTGCACTCATACGTTGCAGAGTTGTTTGCTAAACTTCTTTGGTTGTTTTCTTCCCACCAAAAGCCAAACTTAGCAGTTCTCATGCTAGAGTCTTCAAGGTCTGACAAACTAATCATAGCTGACCTACGAACGCCACCTACTACAACTATATCTCCTACTTTACACATCAAGTCATGACACTCTAGACTTGTTAGTTTACGTTTCTTTGCGTTTTTAAATATGTTAATTGTAAAATTAAATAAAGATTCTAAAGGCTCAGGGCCAGAAGCTCTACCACCAAACGTTTTAAGCCGTTCTCCTTTTTTCCTTACTTTTGATACATCCCACTTAGGAACTTGTCCAGAGTAAAGCATTGCAATCATTTCACGATATGCCTTAGCCCAACCTATCTTGCTATCGGCTACAGTAATTATGCTATCTGTTTCATAAAATTCTTCAGCTACTACTGGAAGTAGATCTACATACTTATGCTCAACTGAAAATCCAACACCAGTACCGCAGCATAGTATATATAGTGCTTCATCAAATGCTCGTGGAGTGTCTATAGGTAGGTAAGAGCAGTTGTAACCTGCAATATGATCTCTGTCTAGAGCTTTACCTGCTGTCATCATAGCTCTCATAGATGGCATAACTTCTTTTTTTAAAATAGAGTCATGTACTTCATCAATGTCTGCATCTGTAAGTAAGCCTTTATCAAGCCAATAATCAGTGTATCTGCTCACTGTCTCACCCCAAGTCTCCCGCCTTTTGTCATCCTCTAGATATCTGGCGTACTTAGATTGGTGAACATAGTCTTGAAAAAGTTGCATCAATTATTCTCCTTTAATTTATTTTATTTATAGCCATGTTGGAAGTCAGTCAATATTGTTCCAAGAGTTACTAACGCTCTGTTTTCGGCTAAAATATCTTCCCATGTCATCAAGTATTGAGCGCATTTTTGAGAGCCTTTTTCAGAAGTAAAGTAATCCTCATATGCATCCCTAACCGTCTGCTCATAATCATCAGAACCTTCTAGCATCTTAATAGCTGTCTTTTCTCCTACGCCTGGAATACCTTCAATGTTATCAGTAGAATCTCCAGTAAGTATTTGCTTGTACAGCATATGCCTTGCCTCTGAAACACTGACGTAGTAAAGGTCAGCTTTTACCCAATTGTAATGCCATCCTGGAACTTGGTCTAAATCTTTGTCTGTAGATACAATGCAGGTTTCATCTGTTTGCAAGTCAGACAGTACGTCATCAGCTTCCACTCCATCAACTGTCTCAGCTTTCCAAGTGGTCTTCATGTAATCTTGAATCTCTGTATACCAATGAGGTCTGTGGTTCTTATCTCTATTACCTTTATAGACTTTGATTGTTGCAAGCTCATCTCTGAAATTGCCATGTCCTGTCAAATAAAGTTCTAATTCAATCCTGTCCTCGCTAAACTTCTCAGAAATTCTTTCACCTATTTCCCTCAAAACAGTTTTAACATTGTTAAGAGCATTTTCAACAGGCTCGATTATTCTTTCTACCTCATGAATAGTAGCTCCTTCTGGAATCTCTTTTTTATATCTAAAGTTTCCATGTGAAGTTTTATAGTCATTTTTTTCCGCAGCAAAACCGCATCTGTATACTAAAATATCTCCGTCTATCAATGCTTTCACAATTAATTACTCCCTACAACAAGCCTCAAGCATTTCCGAGTCTAGATCATCATCCTCATCCTCACCTTTTCTGTGTTTATCTAGAATTTCTTGCATCTCTTTAATGCCTGTTAAAGCTTGTGTTAAAAAAGGAACTTCTGCTTCTACTACCCCATAAATCTTATTAATAACAGCATACACCAACTGTGTTTCCCCAGTAACAACCGTTTCTTGCACCGTCAAATAGTAGTCTTTGCTAGAAGCAATCATATTTACAGGTGTTACCTCAGATTCGCTACTCATATACAGGCTCTATCTCAGCAGTTGCGTTACCATCTAAGCCACCGTTTCTAGCGTCTGCTGAAGCATTGTAATACTTCTGTGTGTATGCCTCTATGGCCCCATCTACAACTTCTACTTTTTTCTTAGCCGTTGAGCCTAGTGACAATGCTCCTTGGCTGATTAGGAGGTCAACCGTTGCAGTAGCTCTGCTCAAGCAAGCTAGGTAACGTATTTCTTTTGACTTAACTTTATCTTCATCTTCTTTCTTTTTCCAATAGTCATCCCTTCCAACAGACACATTAGTTTTAACGGCTGCTGGAGCTGATGGAGCAGGAGTCATATTGGATGTTGCTGTAGATGCCTCTGTAACTTCCACGCTCTTGAGGTCAATATTTTTATAGGCTCCCTTTTCAGTGTAAGTAAACTGAATAGTATTACCTTCGACAAAAGTAAGCTTTGCAGCGTCAAACCCAGCACCATACCAAGCGTTGTTATCAAGTTGAATCGACACACCTCGACCAACTCTGATTGTTTTTACAACACCATTAGCTACTTGAACAGTCATATATTTTCTCCAATATTAATTAATCTAATTATCATTTTCCCCAATGCGTCCCTGTCTTTAGTTCCGCACCTAGAGGAACGTCAAAGTCAATGCCATAGAGCTTCTTCATGAATTTTACGGGGAAATCTTCTAAACTCTTAGACATTATGTTTGCAAAAAAGTTCCTTTCGGTTGGGTTTATTTCGGCAATAATCGAATCATGTATAGTGTTGATTATAAATGATTCTAACTTAGCTCTCTTCATTGCATGCCAAGCATACACTAAAGCAATAGGTACAATTTCTGCGGTGGCTAAGTATTGTACTGGATAATTACGAACGTTTGTATTTCCTTCGATGTATCCAGAGCTTGTCATCTTGATATCAGGAAAGTAAAACTTAATTCCTGTGGCAAGAACTAACTTCTTTTTAATAAGTGCTGTGTCAACCCAAGCGTCCTGCTCATTGGTCACACCAGAAAACTTCTCTCTAAAAAATTTATAATACTTTCTCTCATTTCTAGTTCCTGATGTGCCCCCATACAATGGCTTAAAAGTATGTGACTTTGCTTCTTGTCTATCTACTTTTATAATTCTCGCAGTATCAGCGTGAGCGTCCACACCATTTTTAATATCCTCTCGTCCCGCAGCGTCATCTCCAAACCAAACTGCAACTCTAAACTCTAACTGAGCCTCATCAGCCTCGCCTATTAACCAACCTTCTTTTCGTGCTTTGAACAAGCTCTTAAAGCCACGCTCGATATTTTGAAACTGGCAAGAATAGTTTTTACCAGTGGAGCTATACCTACCTGTAGCGGTAATACATTGATTGATAGACGCATGTAAGACGCTATTTCCTTCATCGCAGCACTGCATAAACTTCTCCAATGATTTAGTAACTTGGGCGTTGAGTTTGCTTTGCTTTTGTTTAATTTCAAGAAACGCTTTTTGCTCTTTAGTTTTAGGCTTTAAGAGTCCGATTGCTGCTGATGATGCAGATCTCTCACCCTTTGGCGTTCGGACAATTTCGCCTCGATAATCGACAGGTTCATTGAAGCCAAGTCCATCATAGAGAAATCCTGACATCTGCTTGTTTGATCTTGGGTTGAGTCCTCCTGTGATTTCATCAAGCTGTGCTTCAACTCGCTTAAGCTCTGTTGTTTTTTCTTCATAAATAATCCTCACTTTGTCATGGTCTAAGAACATGCCGTTAAATTCAATGTCTGCTAAGACTGGAACCTGCAAGCACTTTGTGTAAAACACTTTTTCCAAATTTTCCTCAAATAATTTTTTAATTTGTGATAAATATAACTTCTCGCATTGCTCAACATCGATGCTAGCATATTTTTTAAGCCAAAAGCTAGGCATTTCCGATGGGCAAATACCTGACTTCATCATTGCCGATATAAATTTATCTTTACCTCCTAGGTTACGCCTTGCCAGTGACGCTGCAAGACTGACCGAGCCTCGCCTGTTTGACCGCAAGGTATACTCAGCAACTTGCGTACAAAACGTGATGACTGTTGATAAGTCAACTCCAAGTCTCTTAAGCCAACCGCACTCGAATTTGGCATTGTGTGCGATGATGAACTTGCTGCTTGAGACTTCTCGCAAGAGTCGCTCAACATTCTTTGCTGTAGGCTCGCATACCACGCATTTTTTATCTTTCTTTTTCCAAGCAAGCAGGACGATTTTATTATCTTCATTAATCGGATCTCCTTTTTCTAAATTAGTGGTCTCAAAGTCTATGACTAAATAATCCTGGCCCAGAAATACATCAGGCTCAGGGTTAGACACAAAGTCAGGGACGCTAATGCCACTCATGTCGATATTATTTGCAACTCAGATTCGTGCACTTGGCAGGGCTGAACTATAATATCTAAATCTATTTTACCCAAGCTGTGAGCTAAAATTAAAGAGCAAGTCACTAAGTAGATACCAAGTAAAGTGGTGTTCAAAGTTTCTTTGTTCATGGTTTAGTTCCTTTTTAATATTATAAATGTATTATATATATATATATAATAATATATAATAATATATATATATATTATAATATACTAGTTACTAAGTTAGTTTTAGTATCTACAATTACTGGAAAGAATGTGTGCTGACCACTAAGCTTATTCTTAGGCAAGCTAATCATTCGCCAACTCTTATTCTCGAACTCTTGATTCATTCCCAATCCAATAATTAAATCCATCTGTGCGGGCATACCTGTATTCGAGAAGTCGATATCATTCATCTCAAGCCTAAGCTTATTAGTTCCTGAATCCCCCGCTTGAGTCACGCCAACAACTAAAATGTCATTTTTCTTAGCTAGATTACGAGCTTGTGTAGCAGCTATTTCCATTTGCTCGACACGAGATTCTTTGCCAACCCAGATATTGCGTAGCTGATTTATGATGATTACATCAGGATGATGGTCATCGATTAGACCTTGCATTTCCCTGAAAGTTCCTGGTGACATAGACTTTAGAATTAAATTATCGTAACCTAATTTTTTGATGTGAGATTCTGTCACATTTGGATTTTTGCTAACTTCATAAATAGATTTCTCAGCTAACCTGCAAATAATTCTTGACATTGTAGATTTAGCAGGATCTTCATTTTCTATAAATAAAACTTTCAATCCAGACTTTAAGAATCCCGCACATAAGTTTATAATAAACAAAGACTTACCAACCTCTGGTCTAGCAAATACAAGAATATTATTACCGCGCATTGCACCGCCAGTGGCTTCCTGCAAGGAGCTTGGAAAAAGTTCAATCTTATTTTTAGAAGATATGTCTTCAATAAGTTCCCCAACATTTGTAGATATCATCAAAGAGCCGTCATTGTCTGAAGACTCACGAATAGCGTCATCAACAGATTTGTACCTTTCCATAAGCTCAAGAACACCACTTCTGGTAGGAGTCAAGAGCGTTGATGATAAATCTCTCGCTATTGATTCTTTCTTCAAGATAACGACTTCCTCAAGCAGGTTGGTAGATGAAGAAGTTCCCTGCAATGATAATAATATATTTTTATAAAGTGTAAATTGTTTAGGCAGCTCACGCTCTATACGAGACTCTAATATGTCAACGTCTATCGACATTGCTTTACTGTCTCTCTCATAAAATTCTTTTACTAAACCATATAAATATTTACCAGGGTCGCTGAATGAATCGGCTACACTTAATCGCTCCAACGTTTCAAAAGATTTTCTTTCTTTCAAGATAGTTGATAATAATTTTTTTTCCATTCTACACTCCTCTAACTTAATTTTTCTAAAATCTGATTGGACAACTCTATCTCAGACATGTCTTTTGGATCTTTTGTAATTGCTATTATTTTACACTCTTTAAAAAACAAAGAATATTTTTCTTTTAATTTTATACTTTGCGATGTCGCATCCTCATCTAAAACAATATAAACTGTGTATTTTGACAGGTAGCTCAAGGCATTAGCAGGTATGGTGTTGCTCATCAGAGCAATGCTTTTAGTATGCCTAGCCAATCTAATCGCACTTGGAATATCCTCGACCAACACTATTTTACCTTCACACCCCCTTGTACAAAAAGGAAAAGCTACGCTCGGCTCATCATCATCTTTGCTGTGCCAAAATATTTTAGCCTTACTTGTGCCCAAAGCACACTTGCGCTCATTAATCTCTTTATAAATTCTAGCAACGTAGCCTAAAACCTTGTTATCACTGGATAAAATGCTGTACATAACACGCTTAGTTATAGGACACCACATCACTTTATTGCGCCGTAACTCAACCTCTAAGATGCCAAACTTTTTAAAAAGAAAACTAGAAGCTTTGTCAGGCAATTGACATATTTCACCAATGTAAGGATACCTTTTGCTTACCACTTTCTTTTTAGCTACATAACCCCAATCGCCATCATCTGTTTTTATGAAGCCAACAATCCCACATTTTACTCGCCAACATCTGTAGACTAGACCTCGCTCAGATTTAGTCACGGAAAAGTCTCCCTTTTTGCCACACGCAGGACATGCTTGCTTGCGACTGCTTTCGCCAACAAATAGGGTTAAATTTTCAGAAGTAATTATCGTTTGATAATCAGTCATAATCTACAAATATATCAAAATCAATGTCTCCCTCATCGTCAATTTTTTCAGGTTCAAATACTTCTAAGCCGTCTAGTGAGTCTATTGGTTCTAAGATTTCACCGTAAAGCGTGAGGGTGTAGCATTGAATACATCCCTCTTCATCAGTAATAAAATCACCGCAGG
>Ga0099847_1000410_pt1 | contig 14599 bp, 20 predicted proteins | sample CB_VirMetaG_2_FD_78178 | JGI IMG/M metagenome (GOLD analysis project Ga0099847, IMG submission 78178) | Freshwater to marine saline gradient viral communities from Chesapeake Bay - CB_1504_2 Viral MetaG | ecosystem: Environmental > Aquatic > Marine > Coastal | place: USA: Chesapeake Bay...
CAGAACCACTTGCCACCGGACCAAGAGCCACGAACACCAAGACGGCACTCCGCACCAGACCGAACAAGGGAACGGAGCTCGGCAACCAAAGCAGAGACAGCAGGCCGAGGCGAAGACCCCACACGGCAGACCAGAGGAACAGAGGACCCCACGACCCACACAAGAACCGAAGAGGAAGACGGCTCCCAGCCCAACGAAGCAAGACGAACCACACCACCCCAAGACACACGAGGCAGCGGAGCCAGAGACACAGGCAACAAGGAAGAACCCGGCAAAGCACCAGAGACAGGCACAGCGGAAACAGGACCAACAGAAGCGAAGGCAGGAAGAGAAGAGAAAGAAAGCATAGGAAAACCCCACAAAAAGAAACGCCGAACCCCGACGCAAGGAAGGAACCAAAACGGAACCCACGAGGACGCCCAGCCGGGAGGAAGCCAGACGCCCACGAAGACACCGCAGGCAAGAAAAGGAACCCAGAACACAGAGAACCAAAAGAAAAGAAAAGGAGGGGAGCCGACACGAGGAGAAGGCACAAACCCAAACACACACAACAAACAGACGAACAGACAAACCTAACCCAAGTACAACCTTATCCCAATCTTAAAAAACAATACCCCCTATCCCAGTACAACCCCTATCCCCCCAGAGACTTTTGCCCTCCTAAATAAAATTCAGGTATAACCTAAAAAATTATTTATTTTTTTGTAGTAATTTAAGTATATCTAGTATAGTCCCTTATTAAAAGGATTTTTTACTTTGTTATAGAGGAATAGAAGAAGATGAAAGATAAATGGGTAAATAATATATTAGTTAGATTTTTAAGATACTGTGTTATGTGGTCAGACCATCGTAAGGCCATTAAAATACTTAATACATTATCGGACAGAGAATTAAAAGATATTGGACTTAACCGGGCAGATATTGATAGAATGGTCTGGTTAGAAGAAGATAAGCAGGGTAGAGGTAAAGAAAATTAACTCCCCTTAAAGGAATAAGTTATGTTAGGATTACCTCTAGAATTAATTACAATGTTAGGCTCTACTGTGCTGGGGGGTGTTATGTCTATTTGGGGACAAAGCATTAAATCTAAACAAGCACAACAACAAATGTTGATGGAGAGAGCTAACTTTAATGCTAAACAAGTTAATACTGCAAGGAATGCTGGTAAGAATGATACACACTTTGCTTGGACACGTAGGTTAATAGCCTTGTCTGCTGTGTTTGCTATCATAGTACTGCCTAAGTTAGTTGCTGTATTTTACCCGGAAGTAAGTGTTATCGTAGGTTACACTGAAGTTGAGGGTGGTTTTGCTAACTGGTTATTCGGTGGTAATGATGTTGTTAAATGGCAGGCCGCGCAAGGCTTTGTTATAACTCCTCTTGATACACATATTGTATCTGCTATTGTAGGGTTATATTTTGGTGCGGGGTTTACTAAGTAAAATGAGAGATAAGAGTATATCAATATCGTTTTTAATTGGTATCTTGTTTCAAACAGGAGCCTTAGTATGGTATGTGTCTAGCTTAGCTAGTTCAATAGAATTAAATTCCAGGGACCTTAGTAGACATGAATTAAGAATAAACAACTTAACATCTATAATACAATCTCAGGCAGTAACTTTGGGTCGTATGGATGAGAATATAAAGTCTATTCGGGAAATGATGGAGTCTAGTCGGGATAACAAATAGAGGTTAAACTAAATGATTGATCCATTTACAGCTATGGCTGCAGCTACCACAGCTTATAATGGCATTAAAAAGGCGGTATCGGTAGGTCGCGAAATTAGTTCTATGGCTGGTGCGGTATCTCAGTGGTCTAAGGCCATAAGTGATTTAGATTTTTTAGAGGATAAAGCTAAAAATCCTCCTATGTATAAAATGTTTAATGATAATCAGGCTACTGCTTTAGACATATGGTCTCAAAAACAAAAGCTTAAAGAAATGAGAGAAGAGCTTAAATCACACATATCTTGGACTTACGGGCCCAGTGCTTGGGAAGAGATAGTGCGGATAGAAGCACAACAACGCAAGGAACAACGTGAGCTAGTTTATAAGAAACAAGAATTTATAGACAACTGTATTAACTGGGCTATAGGGGTTGTTGTGTTACTTGCGGGTGTGGGGGCTTTAGTAATAGTCATGTATTTCTTAGGTGTAAAACAGGGGAAGTGGTAATGTTCTTTTTAGTGTGGTTTATGTTTAGTAACAATAATATTAGCGACTATCAGCTAGGCCAGTACTCTACTTTACTCGAATGTCAAGAGAAATTAGAAGAGGCTAAAGTACTTATAACTAACAGTACAACTGTGGTTTATTGTTTTGAAGTTGTACCTAAATAATAAAAGACAGTACCTAGTTTTAGATAACCAGATTATATTACTGATAACTAAAAATAAAAGAATAGCAGAAAATTATATTAAAATTTTTTCGAGGAGAGATAATGGATAATGTTAAATTACCTATAGCTTTAGTGTTAGCCATGGCCGTACAGCTTGCTGGTGGTGTATGGTGGGTGTCTCAGCAATCTGCGACAATAAATAGTTTAGAAGAAACAGTAAGTCAACTTGGTTCTAAAATGGCCATTGAAGAGAATGTTAATCTACGCAGAGATGTTGGTGATGCCTTAGATGAGATAGAATATATCTGGGGAGAACTAGAAGATATTTGGGAAGACAGTGCTGGTTTAGCTAGTTCTATATCTAGTATTACTAAATTACAACAGAGGATAGCCTTGTTAGAAACTGAAGTTAGATTTATGAGCAGAGATCATAATAATGTAATGGCTAGATAAGGAGATAAAAAATGGCAGGAACACCTAACAAAGGTAAAGCAAAAGTTAAAGTTACTGCAAGTGGTAAAAGAGTTAGTTATGGTCAATCGGGTAAAGCTAAAGATGGAAGTAAAAGAGTACAACCTAGCAGTAAAAAAGGTGATGCTTATTGTGCTAGATCTGCTGGTCAAAAGAAAAGATCACCTAAAGCAGCTAAAGATCCTAACAGTCCACTTAATCTAAGTAGAAAAAGATGGAAATGTTCGGGGACTAAATCTAAGAGGTAATACTATGGCTACAACTAAAACAAAGAAAGATGCTTGCTATAAAAAGGTAGCTAGAAACATGCCTAAAAACTCTGCTTATCGATCAGGACATATGGCTAAATGCCGAAAGGTTGGAGCTAAAAACTACGGTAAGAGTAAAAGGAAATGATATGGCGGTACGTAAAACGGCTAAAGGGGCTAAGCTTAAAAAGTGGTTTAAAGAAGACTGGCGTGATGTTAAAACTGGTAAGCCTTGCGGTAGGTCTGGCAAGAATGATAAAAGAAAAAGCTATCCTGCTTGCAGGCCTAAAGCGGTAGCATCAAAAGCAACTAAGTCAGATACAGCAAAGAAAACAAGTTCCAAACCAATTAAGTGGTCGGTAACCCCCTCTGGAAAGAAAAGGAAAAAATAATGGCATATGCAAAAAAGACAGCAGTAAAAAAGAAAGCAATGAAAACATGTCCTACTTGTAAATCAAAGGCAGCTTGTATGAAGATGGGCGGGTGCATGAAAAAGAAATAGTCTGGCACTAACTAAAAGTGCTACGCCATACTCGTTACGTTGTTTTTGCAGACGGAATTTCGCTACCTTAAGCTTAACACCGGGCAGGCGTCTGGGCTTGAGGTACTAGGAATCAACTATATCTCAAGCCCCATTAGGAATTATTATGGACAGTAGTAAAAAGACGGAAGCCAGAGCACAGTTGGAGGCTCTGAGAGAACTAAAAAGAAGAAAGAATTTAGAAGATTACTCTGATGACTTCGAAAAGTTTTCATCAGATCAAATTAGGATTATTACTAAAGATGCTACAAAAGGTTTTGTTCCTTTTGAGTTTAATGAAGCGCAAGCTATTATTAATGATGCACTTGAAAAACAAAGAAAAGAAACAGGTAAAGTTAGAGCCATTATTCTTAAGGCTAGACAACAAGGTATCTCTACCTTTTGTGCAGGGAGAGTGTTTTGGAAGACTTACTTTCAACAACACACCAGATCTGTTGTTATGGCGCACGATAGTGCTACCTCAGATTCTCTCTTTTCAATGAGTAAAAACCTTATTAAAAATATGGAGAAAGGTCTTCAACCCAAGTTAGAAAAGACTAATGCTAAAGAGATTGCAATTCAAACTCCTGCTTATACAGACCCAGATGCAGTAGGTTCTTACCGACTGTATACTGCTGGTTCTCCTGAAGCAGGAAGGGGCACTACTCCAACTATATTACATGCATCAGAAGTTGCTTTTTGGCAGCATGATGCTAAGATACTTGCAGGTTTATTTCAAGGTATATCTCAGGCAGATGGGACAGAAGTAATTATTGAGTCCACAGCTAATGGTGCTTCAGGCGAATTTTATCGCTTATATCAAGCAGCAGCAGCAGGAGAATCTGATTATATTGCTATTTTTATTCCGTGGTTTAAAACTGCAGAGTATCAAAGAGGGTTACCTCCTGAGTTCGAGTTAACTTTCGAAGAAGAAGATTACAAGAAAAAGTACGAACTAACAAATGAACAGATATACTGGCGAAGATTAAAGATTGTTGAGGGTGGGGTAGACAAGTTTAGGCAAGAGTATCCTGCTAACGCAGAAGAAGCCTTCTTAGTCTCTGGCTCTTCTGTGTTTAACTCAGAAAAGATTAATACTTTCAAACCAGTTAAGCCTGTTGCTCTGCGTGCTTACAATCCACAAATAGGTTCTTTTGATGACAGCGCAAGGGGTAACCTAGAAATATGGATACCCACTGATTGGCAAGATAATTATATTATTGGAGCCGATGTTGCATTAGGGGTTAAACAAGATTACAGTACAGCAGTAGTTTTAAATACTAAAGGGCATATATGTGCTATGTATAGAGATAATACAGTAGATCCTACTTTATACGGGGAACACCTATTTTATCTTGGAAGATATTTTAATAATGCTTTGTTAGCGGTAGAATCTAATAGTATGGGTGTAGCAACACTACAAAGACTTAAACAAATGAGTTATATTAATATGTACTATGAAACTAAAGCAGCAAGATTAAGTTCTGAGGAAGGACAGACTCCTGGTTTTAGAATGACACATGGTAGTAAGCCTCGTGTTATTGGTCAGTTAAAAAACGCTGTTGAAGAAGAAGATATTTGGATTCCATCTAAGGTAATACTATCTGAAATGAAAACTTATATATCTACCCCTTCGGGTAAAACAGAAGCATTGCAAGGTAGTTATGATGATACTGTTATGGCTCTTGCTATTGCTTGGGAGGCTTACAGAACTAACATTGACAAGTTAAGCAGCCAAAAAGTAGACTGGAAACAAAGAAACTTTGTCAATATAAATAATGAGGAATGGATTTAATGGCTAACAAAACTAGCAAACAAATCGAAGAGATCAGAGCGAGAATGATGAAAGATCCTCGTCAAGCTAATTTTGCTCAACACATGATCAATCCCGAAACAGAAGAAGGACAACAAAAGATTAAAAACTTTCAGGCAGCAGGCGTTAAAGCCGCTGCGGAAGCCAGACGTTTACGTAAAGAAAGAGATATAAGAATTAAAGAGAAAGCAGAGCAGATGAAAGAAACTTTGGAAGCAATTAATTCTGTAGCACAAGATCCTCTTGACGTAATGAAGTTGCTTATGCATGAAGCAATGGAGGATGGTGATCGTGAGGAAGCTTTTAAAATTGCTAAAGAATTAGGGGAGTATAAAGCTCCTAAGAAAACAAGAGTTGAATCTGTAACAACAGAAAGAGCTAGTTCAGAACTTAGTGTAACAGAATTAGAAGAACTAGCTCAACTTAAAAAAGATTTAGGGGGATAGCCATGTCAATTTATAGACCTTCAAAAGGCGTAAAACAAAAGAACGGCAAAGTATGGGATCCTACTACCAAGTCAAAGAACTCTGCAAGCTACGGAAGAGAAAACTCTGTCGAGCATAAAGAGCCAGAACTTGTCCGTGCTCACCGCGAAGAATGGCGGAAAGAGGGGAAAGACGGACTACACAGCTGAACCTCATGCTGTCCTTTAAGGTTTTCGAGGTACCTTTGGTTCACAAACCTCGAGATAATTTCGTATACCCATGAGGGTGCTAGATAGATAGGAGGCCTTTATGGGCGATTATATGACAGGTTACCTTGAAAAAGTAACTGACGAACAACTAATAAGTCTTGTTTCAGCAGGGGTTGCCACCTCCGTTGGAGACTTTTTAAACTCTTCCGAACTTGCTAACGATAGATTACAATCTACTTACGAATATGCAGGGCTACCTTCGGGTCATCTTACACCTAATGGTGTGTCCAAGATTGTATCTTCAGATACTACAGAAACAGTGGAGGCTTATCTTGCAATTATTTCAGAACTTATGTTTAACAATAATAGGTTGGCAAAATTTAAGTCATGGTCAACTTCTCCCGCAGCCATCGCTGCAGCTAACGATGCTTCTGACCTGGTAAATTATACTATATTTAAAAAGAATAATGGCTGGGAGCTAATGAACACGTGGGTTAAGTCTGCTTTACTGTGGAAAAATTCCGTAATTCGTTGGGACTTTATTGAAGATGTTTCTACTAAATTTGAGGAGTATGAATCTCTTACAGAAGAAGCACTTGATCTTAAGTTATCTGATAAGGACGTAGAAGTTGTGGGTGAGTTAAACTTTAACCCTATGACTAATACTTACGAAGATATAAGACTAAAAAGAACTTACGACATGTCTAAGGTTAAGATTGAAAATGTTCCACCGGAAAACTTCTTAATCTCAAGAGACGCTAGCTGTATCGAGACCGCTAACTTTGTTGGCATTCAAATAGAAATGTCTAGGTCAGATATACGTAAAATGTATCCTGATATTGCAGATGATGTTGAAGATTGGTCGGTATTACCTACTACATCGGAAGACCATTCTGCCTATTCTCATGATGTATCAGTAAGAAAGAGAGTAACAGGACAAGCATATTATGAGGGAATGGGTGACGCAGATGATGTGTCATTAGAAGCTAATCGTAATGTGTCTGTTACAGAATGTTGGATGGAAGTAGACCGAGATGGAGATGGTATTGCAGAATTAAAACACTTCATTATCGCAGGCTCAACTATCTTGCATGAAGAAGACTGTAGTTATGTCCCACTGGCTTCTCTTAGCCCTTTTGAAATTCCTTATGAGTTTTTTGGATTATCAGTAGCGGATATGACTCGCTCTACCACATTAACCTCTACCGCTATTTTGCGTGGTTTTGTAGAAAACACTTATCTTACTAACTACTCCCCTAAGCTTGCAGATCCAAATGTCGTAGACTTTTCTGCATTACAAAATCTTAAGCCTAAACAAATTATTCCAACCAACGGCAATCCGCAGGGCGCGGTGTCTGATTTACCCCCGAGTGCAATTAGTGCAGGTACAGTACCCTTACTTCAACACTTGCAAGTTCACAAAGAACAAGCAACAGGTATGTCTAAGGCAGCACAAGGCCTCAATGATGAGCTATATGTTTCAGGCAATAGTGAAATGAAATTAAGCCAGGTAATGAATGCTAGTCAAAAACGTATTCAACATATTGCGCGTAAGTTTGCTGAAGGTGGGTTTAAAAGATTATGTGAAGGTGTGTTTAAATCTATACGTGATAATATGGATGAAGTATCGATCATGTCTGATCGTAGAGGTGAGATACTTAACATAGAGCTTAAGAATCTTCCAGAGCTTATTGAATTAGAAGTAGATGTAAACCTTGGTGAAAACTCTAATGCTAACAAGCGTGATAAACTAATGCTTGTAGCATCTCAGTTAATACCTATGTTAAAAGAGTCTGGGGCGGGTAGTATGATTAAGCCTGACGCAGTCGCCAATATTGCTTTTGATTTGTTAAATACCTTAGATCTTAAGCCAGAAAACTATTTACAAGACCATACCACAGAAGAGTTTCTTAAAAAGGCAGAAGAATTACAAAAGACTTCAGCTGAACAAGAAGCCAGAATTAAAGAGATTAATAATCGTGTTGAAGAATCTAAAGCTAAACAAGCGGAAGCTAACTCTATTTATACTAAAGTTCAAGCAGATAATTCGCTTCAAGACAATATTAGGCAGACCGCTATTGCGCTTGATCGTCATAACCAAGAGTGGGCTAGGCTTAAAACTGCCGCAATTAAAGCGGAAGTACCACCAGAGCATCTCCCGACTCCGGGAAACATGGATGAAATAATGATGAAGGCTTCAAATATAGTTAAATCTATAGAGGCTGCTCCTTCAGGAGAAGAACAATCATTAGACGCAATGGTAAAACAAATGGGAATTGAGCCTGCGCAAGCAATCCAATTACTAAAACAAACTATGGGAGGAGGTGGGCAATAGCTCCCTCTTCCACCGCACCTCTACCCGAAAGGATGATGTGCCTATAAGGTAAATTATGGAAAAGTACAGAGAATCAGGCGAAAAGAGGATGACCAAGAAGGTGCATCCAGATCGTCTATCGCAAATCGCACTACAAGAAGCAGAGTTTGCTGCACACACTCGCAATAGCTTCTTTGATTCAGCATACGGGGACATCCTTGTAGACTTCTTTATTGAATGGCTGAAGACAGAACCTCATGAAAGCAAGAGTCGAGAACACTTATATGCTTGTTCTATGGCGCTAGGTAGCGTTAAAGAAAAGTTAATTAGTATGGAGACACGAGGCCGGAATATTCCTATTATAGAGGAATTAGGTGAGGTAGATAATAATGCTTAGAAGCAGCAGAGAATCAATTGATAAAGTAATAGAGAACATTGAAAAGTCAATTGACTATTACATTAACCAACACATTGCAGATATTAATGGAGCTAACCGTATTAGAAATGACGCTAGTACAGTAAGAGGTCTGGTCGAATATCGACTAGCATTAATAGATTTGCTTGAAGAAAATTACTCCCCCAAGAAGAAAAGAGGTAATCCAAACTTTGGAAAGAATAACCCTTATCTTAATAAGGAGGTAACTGAATAATGGCTGAAGAAAATAATTCTACCCGCGAGGATGACATATTAGACAACAGCGGTTCTGAAGATCAGATGCTCGCAGACATTCTTAATAAATCAGAAATACTCCAGGAAGCTGGTGTGGTTCCGATGCCCGAAGAATCTCAACCCGAGCTTGAACTTGAGGACTCAGAAGAAACAGGAACAGAAGAAGACCTTGAAGAGCCTGTAGACTCTGCCGAATATGAAGATGATGTCGAACCAGATGATGAAGAAGAGGAAAACAGTAGTAAGGAAAACGAAGATGCTGCGGCTACCGAGGTTGATACTTATTTATTGGATGACTTAGAAGACATTATGGTGACCCATAAGATTGATGGTGAAGAAGTAACTTTACCTTTATCAGACTGGATTGCTGGTTCTGCCACCAAACAACATCTTAGCAAACAAGGTCGTGAAATTGGGGAAGCTCGTAAATCGTTAGAGGAAGAGCGTACTCAAAAATTAGGTGAGATAGAAAACTTAGCAAATATTGTAGCAAACGAAGTTTACAGCGAAGAAATAAATCATCAGAAAAAGTATCATGATATAACTCAGAAGTTGGCGACAGCTCAGAAGGAAGGAGATACTTATGAAATTGGTGAACTATCGCAAGAACAGACTAAGGCACAAAATGATTATTGGACTGCTAGAAATAAGCGAGAGGCCCTCGCTACACAAGTAGTTCAACAAAGACAAGCCTTGCAACAACAACAATTTCAAGAGTCTATTAAACATTTTAATGATACTATTACGGATATTATCCCGGATTGGGATGATTCTATTAAAGATTCTGTGCGTGAATTTGCGCTGGAAGAAGGTCTACCGGAGGCCTTAATTGATGTAGTATCAGATCCCAAGCTAGTAAAGTTTGTGGATGAGTTTAGGCGACTAAAGAAAGGTGTACAGAGTGGCGCTAAAAAGCGCGCGAAGATACCTGCAAAGAAAGTACCTGCTAAGAAAGCTAGAACACCAAGTAAACGTAAACAAGATAAGGAAGCAACCGTTAAGGCTCGTGCATTTAAACAAAATGCATCCAATGAGGATCAAATCGAGTTCTTAAAAAAGTTTGCTCCTACACGATAAGCCAGTATTCGGCTAATATATAGGTATAAATAAAATGGCAACAGGACGTTATGGCACCTCCGGTGCATCAACACAAGCGGCTAACGCAACAGGTAACCGCTTTCCTTCAGGCGCATCAAGCGCAGCAGTATCCGAAAAAGAGGACTTGGCAAACTTCATCTCAATGATTACTCGTGATGAAACTCCTTTCATGTCTTCTATCGGCAAAACAAAAGCTACTGGTATTTACCATGAATGGCAAACAGACGAGTTAAAAGCTCCAGGCAACTCTCGTGTTGCACAAGGTGCTGACTTTGACGCTGTTACTCCAGACGGTCGCACTACAACAGGCGGCGACCACGGTGCAGGCGGCGGTGTAGTCCTTGCAGACGCAGATCGTAATCGTTCACGTCTTGGTAACTACACACAGATCAACGCTAAAACTGTAGCGGTCTCTGGCACCAAGCGTGCAGTAGATCAAGCAGGCGTTGCAGACGAGTATGCATATCAGTTGAAAAAGCGTGGCACAGAAATGCGCCGTGATGTTGAAGCTGATTTGATTCACTCACTTAACGTATCCACTCCAGGTTCTGCCTCAGCTGCAGGTACTATGGCGGGTGTATATGGTTGGGCAACCAACGTTGTTAACGTTGCTTCCACTGACTCTGGTAACACAGCTGCACGTATTTCTAATGCAGGTGTTACTGCTGCAGAAGCAGGCATTGGTGCGAACAACTTTTCAACCGAATCTACCTCTGCAAACGTAGGTGAACTTGAACTGTCACACATTGACGAGATCATGCAAACAATTTACGAAGCTGGCGGTAAAGCCACTCGCGTTATGCTTTCACCAAAGAACCGCCGTACATTCTCTGCTAAGGCGAATGCTACAGGTTCTAATGTTCGTCGTAACATTGATGAGTCCGGTAAATTGCGCCAAGCAGTAGATATTTATATGTCTGACTTTGGTGACGTTATGGTTGAGCCAAACTACATCATGGGCCTTGCTGCAACAGCAACAGGCACAGGCGGTACCTCCGCTGATGCAGTATCTATTCAAGATGCTTTCGCTCTTGTATACGATCCAATGTGGTTCAAAATGGCTACTCTCCGTCCTATGCAAGAAGTTGACGTAGGTCAAAACGGTGACTCCACAGTAGGTATGTTCGTTGAAGAGACTACTCTTGAATGTTCTAACCCTAACGCTTGGGGTGTAATCGCTAACATCGGCGCTTAAATTATTAAGGGGACACCTTCGGGTGTCCTCTTTTACTAATAGGAGTAATAAATGTTAATAAAGATTACAGCAAATTCTAACGCCCTTGTGGTCAGCGGCGAAACACTAATTGGCGCAGCTCAAGAAGCAATATTTGGTTTAGGTGGTGAAAACCACATAGAAGTAGATCCTGCTACAGACAAAATAACTAAAGTATATTTGTCTAGACCTGGTGCTACACACAATATTATAGCGTTGGGTTCTACTGCTACTACTGTATATAGAATCCAAGTAGGAAATCTTACAAACAATGGTGATTTTAGTACTTATATAGATTCACTATAAATAAAAGGCACAGCATGGCAAAGTTTACACACAGTTCTTTAACCAGTGATCTTACGGGACAAATGGTTACTGACAGTACAGGCGACAGTGTATGGAAAGTTGAAGGAAATATTTCAAACACTATCGCAGATATTAAAAAAGAAAGAGAAGCAGGCAGGAATAAAAACTCGCATTATCAGAAAATGTGTTCTATTCCTAACATAATTGTATTAGAACTAAATACTAAATATAACCTGGATATACTAGATCCTGAGTTTATGAATGATCCTGCTAAGAAAAAGAGACTGGTTTACCTGTTGAAAACAGAGTACCCAGACTTACTAGTAATGACATAGGGATTTATTATGGCTACATACGTAGAATTTGTAGGGTCTGGTAATTTTACCGGAACCAACGCAGGAATGATTAGAGACTGGGCAAACAGAGATGTGTCCGTTCTTTCTAACTCGGTAGTAACCAAGTGTCTTGATTACGCCGCAGACAAGGCTTACAGAACACTACGTGTGCCGCCACTTGAAGTCACAAGAACTTACGTGGTAGAGGGAACCCAAAATGAAATAGATGCTGCCTCGGCAGTAGGCTCTCCAGATGTTAGCCCTAGTGCTTTTCTTGGAGGAGGTTCAGTTCTTTCAATAACTGTTCCTTCTGACATGATTGAAGTTATCTTTATAAGAAACGCGGATATCCTTAATAAAAACACGGGTATTGTTTACAATGAAAAAGTAGATAATAGAACCTTTAACGATGGCTTTGGTCAGACTAAAGACTTCTTTTTCTATACAAGAATTGGAAATGAATTAAAATTACATGGCAATTTTAAAAGACTAGACGAGGTAGAGATACACTATTATAGAAGACTACCTGCTCTTGATGCTACTTACTCTGGAACCTATAATAACTGGAAATCCGCAGTAGGTACTCTTGACATCGGCGGATCAGCAACAACTTACTCTGCTGCAGTAGATAAAACAGAAGCTTCCTTTAATTCTAGGTTAGCCCAAGATTCTAGTTACTGGGTAGGCGACGAAGCTTCTCATTGGCTTAGAGATGAAAATGAAAGAATAATATTGTTTGGTGCCTTATTAGAAGTATTTATTTATCTTAATGATAATGAAGAGGTCTCGAAATATCAACAATTATTTGATAAAGAATTAGAAGAATTAAATAAAGAAGAAACTAACAGAAGAGCAAAAGGCGGTAACTCTGCTATATCGTTTACAGGTAACAACCTAATCTAAGAGGGTAACATGGCATTTAAAAAATTGAATAACGAAACTACCTCTGTAGATAATGGGGGTAGCTTTGATACGAGTGGCCAAGAGCCAATTTCTATCACAAGTGAATCGGCAGCTAACGCTTTACAGGCGGCTAACTCTGCTGCAGCTGCGTTAGTCAGTGAGAACGCTGCAAGTGCATCTGAGGCTCTTGCGGAAGCAGATAAGATTCAGACAGGACTAGATCGAGTGGCAACCAACGCCGATGTAGTATTGACTAACGCTGACGTAGCACTAACTCATGCGGATGTTGTTTTAGCTGAAGCTGATAAAGTTCAAACCGGCCTTGATCGCATAGCTACTGCTGCCGACGTAGTGTTGACCAACGCTGATGTAGTGCTTGCCGAGGCAGATAAGGTACAGACTGGCCTTGACCGGATAGCTACTGCTGCTGACGTAGTGTTGACCAACGCTAACGTTGTACTTACTAACGCTGACGTTGTTTTAGCTGAAGCTGATAAGGTTCAGACAGGACTAGATCGGGCGGCTACCAACGCTGATGTAGTGCTAACTAACGCTGATGTAGCCTTAACTAACGCAGATGTAGCCTTAACTAACGCAGACGTTATCACAACTAACGCCGATGTAGTAATAACTAATGCTGACGTTCTCCTTACTAATGCTGACGTTGTTTTAGCTGAAGCTGATAAAGTTCAAACTGGACTTGATAGGGTTGCTACTAATGCTGACGTAGTACTAACCAATGCTGACGTTGTGACAACTAATGCCGATGTTATACTGGCTGCTGCCTCTAAAAGTGCAGCTGCCCTTTCAGCTACGGGTGCTTCCAACTCTCAGATTGCTGCCGCATCAAGTGCCGCCTCTGCTGCTGCTATATTTGATCAGTTTGACGATACATATTTAGGTAGTAAATCTTCGGAACCTACAGTAGATAATGACGGAAATACTCTATCAACAGGGGCGTTATTCTATAACTCTTCGACTCAAGGTATGTTTATCTGGACAGGTTCCGAATGGGTTGCAGCGTCTGCAGCAGGTGGTGCTTCTCTTAATAACTTTAGTTATACAGCTACAGCAGGTCAGACTACTTTTTCTGGATCTGATGAAAACTCTAACACTATGTCTTATACAGTAGATAACATTATTGTTACTCTTAATGGCGTTGTTCTTGAAGGAGGAGGTACAGATTACACTGCTACTAACGGTTCTTCTATAGTTCTTTCGACTGGCGCTGCTGTATCGGACGAGATTAATATAGTAGCATTCAAAACATTTACAACAGCAGATATGGTCTCTGCCTCTAATGGCGGTACTTACCAGGGCAATGTAGATTTTTCTGCAGGCATTGACGTTACAGGTAATATTACGGTTACAGGTACAGTAGATAGCCGAGATGTAGCTGCCGATGGTGCTACTCTTGATGGTTTAGGCACTGCTGCTACTTCTGCTGCCACAGACTTTGTTGCTGTTACTGGCGATACCATGACGGGTGATCTTGCTCTGTCGGGGGCTGATGTAACCTTCGGTGACAACGACAAAGCCATCTTTGGTGCTGGCAGTGATTTGCAGATTTATCATGATGGTAATCACAGCATAATAAAAGATGCAGGGACCGGAAATTTACAGATTAATGCAGGTAATCTTAATGTAAATAATGTTGCAAATTCAGCCAATATAATTGTTGGCAACGATGGAGGTGCAGTAAATCTTTATTACGATGGCGGTAAAAAACTAGAAAC
>Ga0099847_1000413_pt1 | contig 14568 bp, 29 predicted proteins | sample CB_VirMetaG_2_FD_78178 | JGI IMG/M metagenome (GOLD analysis project Ga0099847, IMG submission 78178) | Freshwater to marine saline gradient viral communities from Chesapeake Bay - CB_1504_2 Viral MetaG | ecosystem: Environmental > Aquatic > Marine > Coastal | place: USA: Chesapeake Bay...
AAGAAGCATAAGTCCATTCGCAAGCCATTTCACCGGCTGCGCTATTGCCTACAGGAATCTGAAACAGTTCGTATTCTTTTTCTGTAATTTCTTTCATAGCCTTGAACTCTCGCTAGTGTACTCAACCACCCTGGCGTGCTCGCCCCAGAGGTTCGCATGCTCTAATGCTTTTTCTTGTGTATCAAATAATTTTGCTTGAAAGTGAAACTTTGTATCTCCTTCAGTGACATAAAGCATATCACCATCAAAAGGTATCATGACTGCATATTTCATTCTGCCTCCACAAATATACCATCTTCACGACTCATAATGCGAGTCACGGTCAATGGTTCTTTGCCCCAGTAGATTTTACTACCGACTTCCACGAATGGCCCACCACTTGGGTCAAAGAAACCGAGGTCTTCCATATCAATCTCAGCCTCTTCACGACCACCCATGCGCATCACGCTCATTTCGCTTTCCGCTATGTTGAACCGATACAGATGGTCTTCTACTCTTGTGAAGCTGTATTCAACACCATATCTATTTTTCATCATTCACCTTGTTGCCAAGGCCAGCAATGACCCTCTTGCAACCCCTTAATCTGAAAAGCGTAGTATTCATCATCAACTGAAACGTCAAAACCAGCTCTAGTCATTCCTGAAATAACTTTATTTAGATTGTCAAAGTTCCGAAAGCTAAACCAGTGATTTAATTTAGGTTGACAACACGTGTAAGCTGCATCGTCCCAGCCGCTGCTAACGTAACATTCTGCCATTAAAAAATCTTTGACCGACATAGAGGTCAAGTACGAAAGCGTTCTATGGTTACTTTCATCCATCCAGTAATCATTCCAGAACTCACACTCAATACCTGAATTAACTAACACGCTCATGTCTACAGGAACACGATGGTTGCTCGGCACTACTCGCCATAGCTCTTGCTTGCTAGTTACATTTGGCCCAAACTGAGTATTACCCCACAAGCCTTCTTCATGGGTACGACTTTGACTTTGCCCACCTTTATTCATTGCTTCGTAGTGAGCTACAATCCAATCATATTTCATTTTTTTATTCTCTCATTGATTTAAAGATATTATACGCCTTGTTAGGCGTAAAGTCAAGATTTAAAAGAACATCACGCTTTCTAAATCTGGTGGCACATAATCAGCCCCTTTCAGCACCTTACCGTCTTCGCGGTAAATCGGCTGCCCATCTGGGCCTAGCTTAGACATATTGCTACAGTGTACTTCAAAGAAGCAAACGTCTAAGTCGATGCCAAAAGCATGACCAGTGCCGTATACAACATAAAGAAGGTCAGTAAGAGCGTCTGCAATCTCAACAATGTCTCGGTCTTCAATCGCATCTCTTAATTCCTCTAGCTCTTCTTGAATAAGAGATACACGCAACTCCATGGTATCTTTGTCTGGAAAGCCAGGTGCAATCTTTACGTTCTGACCAAATGCATCCATAAAGTCGCCAACTAGCTCAAAATTAGTACCATTCATTTAGTTATCTCCTTTGATATCTTAAAAGTTTTAGCAACCATTCGGTCAAGTAGAAAATCTTTAGAAACGTCGTACCGTTCTCCTAAGAGTTGGATGCAAGCCTGCACATCCGCCATCTCTTCTCTTAGATTTATAAGATGTTTTTCTTCATCTCCATGACGCATAAGTTTACTACAAGCTCGAATAAGCTCTCCAGCCTCTTCCATGGTGATTGCGAGAAGCAAATTACGCTGTTCTTGGTAGTTCCAAGCCTCTCTTGCTGCAAGTATATCTGTTGCAAAAACAAAAGGATTCCACTTCTCAAATGCGCCCATCTTTTTCTCCTTGAATGTAGCTCTTTATAAACCTACCAGTTTGCTTTGCAACCCACAAAGCGGGAATAGAAGCCTCTAAAAACCATTTACTTAATCCATCCATATCTATGCACTCAACAAGTACAACTGGCTCTTCTTCTGTTGCAACTCGAACAGCTTCACTATCAATTATAGCTTGAAGAACGTACAAAGATTTAGCTAGCCAAACACCTGAAGCTAACCTATGCCATCCCTTTACTGAACTGCAATATTCCATAGTCTTTTTTTCTCTCGCATACATATAAAGCTCATCGAGAGACTTAACAAGTCTGTATTCCAAATTACTTCTCCTTTGTAGTTTTCCAAAATTTCTTAAACAGGTATACTTCTCTATGGTATGCTTCTATTTCCCAAGGTTGTTCCAAATAGGGGCACTGGGAATAGTCAGTCTTTCTCCACATATAGTCTATAGAGTTAATTTCTTCAAGTATAAATTGCTTTGCATGCACTAACTCATGTGCTAGATTTTGTGCTATTTCGTCAAGAGACAGCTTTTGCAAGCTGCCGTCTTCAAGCTCATAAAATCTACTTACGTCGATTAAGACTTCATTAGTGTCGCCGTTTGCTTGCCCAGTATTTTCATTTTTGAGAAGTTTTTTGAAACGTATTAAAACCTCTACATCATGCTCTACTGAGTTGGGTAACAAATGACGAAGACACTTTTGAATATATTTATCAAACTTCTTTGAGGATTTGCCTTTTATTGAGTAAACTACCATCTAAAACCTCCTTTATTATGAAAGTATTATACGGAATTTTAGCCCCTAAGTCAAGATTTAGTTTCTTGCCGCTTTAGTTCTCGCATACGCGCAGCAGCTTTCTTTCGTTGTTTCTTTGCAGATTTCTTCTCAAAGAATTCTTTTTCTCGAACGGCATTCAGTATGCCATTGTCCATTGTCTTACGTTTAAATAGACGCAATGCGCCTTCTACATTTGTTCCTCTTACGGTTACTTTCATTTGAATCTCTGTCCTCGTTTTCTTAGGTGTACTACCTGTTTATGAATATCATGCTCTACTCTTTTTGGAAGCAACTCAAGAAGCTCTTCTATAGAGGCGTGGTAGTACATCAGCGTAAGAACTTTATTCTCACGGTCTGTCCAACCTTGTTTTTTATCTTTTTTCATATGCGTATTATATAAGAGTTTGAGTGTTCTGTCAAGAAGTATTTTTGAAAAAGCTTAGAGCACATAAAAAATTGTTCTTGACTTGACTTCTCATTTATTATATAATGCCTCTTTAAGTCTGAAAATAAAACTCTTGACAACACGCTTAAAACCATGTAGAATAGGTATTTAAGAAACTAAGGAAACTCTTATGGAAATACAAGTTTACGCTATATTTATTTTTACCTTGATAGGCTGCGGGATTACCTGCTATAATATAGGCAAAAAAGAAGGAATAGAAGCAACAATTGCACACCTGGTAAGTACAGGAGTAATAACTTTAGATGATTCTGAGGAGTAGCCTTGAACCTATTTTATCTTGACTCTGACCTTGATAAGTGTGCAGAGTACCACGTAGATAAACATGTAAGTAAAATGATTTTAGAGGCAGGCCAGATACTTTGCACAAATATGTGGATAGATAAGTATATTGGCTTTGTTCCTCGTAAACTTACTGCTGAAGAATGGGCAGTATTAAAAGAAGAAAAGAAAAAAGAAGTTAGGGATTTTCCTTATCTTCCTACAATGTACAATCACCCATCAACTATATGGGCCAGGTCATCGCTGGATAATTTTGAGTGGACACACTGCTATGCAAATGCACTTAATAGTGAGTATCACTACCGATATGGTAGAGAACATGCATCTGCTCTAGTAATAAATCAATTACCAGACCCAAAAAACATAGAAAGACTAGGCTTTACAACCTTCGGTCTTGCTATGCCAGACGAACTAAAAGATTATGATAACCCTATAGACAGCTATCGCAAGTTCTATATGGCAGATAAACAAAATTTTGCATCCTGGAAAGGTAGAGAAACGCCGTACTGGTGGTCAGATACAGAAGCGAAAGAACTCAATGCAAGAGGAATAGGTAGAAAAGCAACCACAGGAGTTAAAAAATGAATAGAGATAGAGTAAGAAAGCAACTAGAAGAAGATGAAGGCGTAAAGTACCATACTTACGAAGACCATTTAGGCTATAAAACTTTTGGCATCGGACACCTTGTACTGCCATTTGAGCCAGAATGGAACCTTCCAATAGGAAGAGAAGTATCAAAAGACCGAGTAGAAAAAGTATTCAATACTGACTTAGATGTCTGTATTAAAGAATGTGCTATTCTCTATGAGAACTGGGACTTCTTTCCTGAAGAAGTACAAGAAATACTCGTAAATATGTTGTTTAACCTTGGGCGACCTCGCCTAAGTAAGTTTAAAAACTTTAAAGCCGCCTTAGATAAAGGCGACTGGAAACTTGCCGCTACTGAAGGAAGGGATTCCGTATGGTATCGTCAAGTAAGCAATCGCGCAGAGCGATTGATGGGACGACTAGAGAATGTCATTAATAGCTAGTTTGATTGGGCCAGTTGCTGGTCTATTAGATAAATTTGTGGAGGATAAAGACCAAAGAAATGCTCTAGCTCATGAGATTGCAACGATGTCTGAGAAGTATGCAAACGAGCAAGTTATAGCACAGTTGGAAGTCAATAAAACTGAAGCAGCTCATAAAAGTTTGTTTGTTGCAGGCTGGAGACCTTTTATTGGTTGGGTATGTGGATTTGGAATGGCAGGTAATTTTATAGCCATTCCATTCTGCAATTTTGTACTTGCTCTGCTCGAGCAAAGCATTATTATACCTTTAGTACCTTTAGAAGAAATGATGCCAGTACTTATGGGCATGCTCGGATTAGGCGGTCTCAGAACTTATGAGAAAGTAAAAGGAGTTCAGAGAGAAAAATGAAAAAAGAATCCGCAGTAAGTCAGCTAGCATCATGTTATAAGTATGTTTACGATAAAGACCAGTATGGTTCAAGAGATGCATGGTATATTATGCTACCAAAAGCACCGCTAGACCATGACTATAAAGGAGACTGCGAAGACTTCTCGCTTACCTTGTTATTTCATATCAGCGATTATAGCTGGAAGAAGTTCTGGTGGAGTTTGCTTACTCGCAAAGCAAAGATTTGTTACTGCGAAGTAAGAGGAGAAGGTCACGCAGTTCTTCGTTATGAAGGTATGTATGCTGACAACATTCAATTAAAGTTTGTTGAGAAAAAAGAGATGGAGGAGAAAGGCTATATCTTCTCCAGAGTTCTATTTATTCCTTATCAAGTAGGGGTTAAACTGCTTTATGGTAGCTTTCTTAAGTGGAGGTTGTCAAAGAAATCATAAATTAACTCTTGACTTTATGCTCAAATTACCTTAAAATATCTTTTTGAAAATGAAGAAAGAGGTAATTTGAGATGGAGGAAGCCTGCCCTAACTGTGGAGAGTATCTTAACGGAGATGGTTATGGTATGCCAGTTCGCTGCCCTAACGCATCAGAAGAACGCTGGTGGTATTCAGAGCCAGACTCCGGCCCTTACTATTGTTTAGAGGATGAAGAAGAGTGAAGCTAAGAGAGAAGCTAGATAAGAGAATGGACGAGCTACAATTCTTAATGGAGAGTAATCGTCATTTAAGCAACCCAGAAGAGTTAACTGCTCTAGTTGATAAACTTACTTATGCCTGGGAGGTATTGACAGAGGAGGATAGAGATTATATCCAATGCTGCCAGTACGCAATTGAAGAAAATATGGAGTGGAATATTGATGAGTAATGTTAACCTGATATCTCTGAGTAAGCCTACCGCATACTCAGAGTGTTTTACAGCAGAGCAGTTGGTAGCCTATGCTGCTAGAGTAAGTAATCCTGCTAATCAAAATAATACTAAAACAGCAGGAAAGCTCATTAAGTTTTTAATCAAGGAGAACCACTGGTCTCCTTTAGAGATGGTGCACTTAACTATCGAGATTAAAACTACGAGAGATATCGCTAGGCAGATTTTGAGGCATAGGTCTTTCTCGTTTCAAGAGTTTAGCCAACGATACGCAGTAAGTGAAAACTTTACTACTCGCGAAGCTAGGCTGCAAGACCCTAAGAATCGACAAAATAGTATTGAATCAGATAATGATGGGTTAGACATAGAATGGCATAAACGCCAACGAAAAGTTATTGCAGCCTCAAAAGAGGCTTATCGTTGGGCGCTAGATAATGGTATTGCTAAAGAGCAGGCCAGGGCTGTATTGCCAGAAGGAAATACAGAGACAACGCTATATATGGCAGGTTCTTTGCGCTCTTGGGTTCACTATTGTAATCTTCGCAGAGCAAATGGCACTCAGAAAGAGCATATGCAAATAGCTCAAAAGTGCTGGGAGATTGTAGAACAGCACTTTCCTGAAATAACTGGAGAATAGCAATGGAGGAAGGGCGCAAATTTGATAGTCAAAAACCAAAGATGTACCTTCTGCCTCCAAAAGCTACTATGGAAGTAGCAAAAGTATTAACTTTTGGTGCAGAGAAGTATGATGAAGAGAACTGGCGCAAACTAGATAATCTTCAGAAGAGGTATACAGGAGGTGCTTTACGTCATATATTTGCTCACATGGATGGAGAAGACTTAGACCCAGAGACTGGTTATAGTCACTTAGCACATGCAATGTGTTGTTTATTGTTCAAACTGGAGGCACAGCTTGAGAAAGCAGATAAAGAAGAAAGAGCATGAGCAATTATCTAGCTCCAATATTCAAAAAGTTATCGGGCTGCTAAACCCACAAGATGCATCAGTTAAGCCAATTACAAAGAAAGACGCTTGCGAAATACTAAATATATCATATAATACTACTCGATTAACTCAGATTATTCAAAACCATCTAGACCAAAAAGAGTATGTATCAAAGCGCAAAGCACAGAATAGAGGTAAAGCTGCAAGTAATAGTGAAATTTGTGAAGCAGTTACTGATTATCTGCAAGGCGCAACAGTTAGTGATATATCTAGAAGACTATATCGCTCTGCGGGGTTCGTAAAGACTTTACTAGATAAAGTGGGTGTGCCACATCGTCCAGGTAATGATGAAGAAAGAAAAGAGCTGGAATACTTTCCCGATGAGTGTGTATCAGAAGATTTTGCGGTTGGTGAAATCGCATGGTCTTCCACTTATCATAGCACTGTGATAGTTGACCAAAAGTTGACGAAGGAGTATATTAGTGACAAGTCTGGACTTCAGGCTTTTGACTATGAAAGAAAGTATGGAACTTACTGCTATGCGGTATATGTTCTACAGAAAGTTAAATCAGAAGACCTAGACATTCAGACTGGTGGATTTAACGCATATGTACCAGCCTATGAATTAGGTAAACTAGAGCACTTGAAGAAATATGGACTTGATTTGTCGAGGATATAAAAAATATTTCTTGACAATGATCCTCGATCCGTATATAATATAAACTCACAAACAGAGGAACATATTAATGATCTCACAAGGCGCAAACGCAGTAAAATCAGGGCAGCATTTAGAGACGGAACTTTTTGATATTATGCAAAGTTTTCGACTAACGTTACAGACTCAAGTAATTTTTACAGATTGTTATAATAACCCACGCTCAAAAATGGATTTCTATATACCAGAACTAGACTTGGCTATAGAGTGCAAAAGACAGATGGGTTCAGGAACAGCAGACCAGAAGTTACCGTTCGTAATAGAGAACTTTAAGAAATTTCCCTCAAAATATAGCTTACTTGTCTTAGATGGCGACCACTATAAAAATAGAGCGGGAATCCATACTTATTTAAACTCACAAGTATCAGAGTATTTTAACTGGTGCTTTATAGAAGATTTTGCAAGGACAATTAATGAGCAGACAAAAAACAGGGCAACGACTTAATCCTACAGACTTCTATCCAACACCTCCCTGGTGTTATGAGAATTTAGAGATTGATTGGTCTATGTTTTCATCTGCACACGAGCCTTGTAGGGGGGATGGTAGAATACAGTTCTTTTTAGAAGAGCAAAATATTCCCTGTACTTATTCTGAGATTATGGAAGAAAAAGACTTTTTTGACCATACAGAGAAAGCAGACTTGATTCTATCAAACCCACCATTTAGTATTGCAAGAGAATTTATAGACCATTCTCTTCTTTTATCTGATACTTGTATTATGCTACTAAGGATTAACTATTTAGGCAGTATTGGCAGGCATGAGTGGTGGAAGCAGAATACCCCAACAGCATTACATGTTCTCAGTAAGAGACCTAGCTTTACTGGTAAAGGCACAGATGCTACTGATTATGCCTGGTATATTTGGGATAAAACAGCACGACTTGATAGAGGGGTCTTTTTTGTACCTCCCGCTACCAAAGAGCAGAACTCTTTAGCAAACGAATTAGCTTGTGAAGCATTGCTAGAGTATCAAAAAAATATTTCTTGACGCGTAGCTCAAATTCTCGTATAATATCTTTTCTAAATTGGAGATATGAGTTTGGGAGACCGATTTTATCAACAGCAAAGAGATGCCACTGGAACTTGTCCAGGGGTAAAAATTACTACTAAGAGGAAAAGAAAGATGTGGGACGACGATAAAAAAGCAGAAGCAGTTACAATGTATGAAGAAGCAAACCCAACTCCTGAGAATTCTATGGAGATTGTTAAAGATATCGCAGCCGAGTTAGATGAGTCACCAAACGGTGTTCGTATGATTCTTACTAAAGCTGGTGTGTACGTTAAGAAAGCTGCTGCTACTAAAGCTGCTGCCTCAGGTGCCGCTACTAGCTCTCGTGTATCAAAAGCTGATGCGATTGCAGCCTTGGTTGCTGCTATCTCTGATGCAGGTCATGAAGTTGACGAAGAAATTGTCTCTAAATTGACTGGCAAAGCTGCACAGTACTTTACTACACTGCTTGCATCGAATTAATGTCGAACTTCAAGGAACACGTTAGAGGCGCTATAGCCTCTAACGTGATAGCTAACTACTTAATGAGTAAAGGTTATGAGGTTATAAAAGAGGGGACTTCACAAGGTTTAGTAGATATTGTCGCTATTAACACTAAAACAGGAAAAACCTACTTTGTAGACTGTAAATGCCTAAGTAGAAGAGCTAACGGTACTAGGGTAAATAGAGTACTTAAACAAGCACAAAAAGATTTATCTAGTGCTTCTGGTATAGACTTTATTTTAGCATACGCAGATACTGACACTAATGAGGTAGAAATACCTAAGCTAACATAATTCCGCAGTCCGCCTAGGGCCGCCGGAGTACGCAGGAGGAATGCGCTGCCTGCGAAATCAAAAAAACGGCGCAACTTTAATCCTTTATAGACAGCACAGTAATAAATATTGCTAAACTGCTACTAAAGGAGCTACAGTGAAAAAGCAAGAACTAACGTACTTAGTACGTGAATATGGTGATGCCATAATTACTTATCGTAGTGAACAATCAAATAAGCTAAAGTACAATGTCTGCACACTTGATTTCTCTGTACCTTATATTAAAGGTAAAAAGAATAGGGCGAAGGAGACAGAAGATACTCTGCTGTTTTTCTGTTGGGACACTGATTCCTACAGACTACTCAAACCTAGTAGCGTATCTAGCGTGATACCCCTCTCCTCTATTCTTAAAAATGAAGGTAGGCGCTAATGGAGCTTTTCGAGGCTCCAGAGGCTTATTCGCGTGTAATACACTATGATGAAACAAAAGAGATTCAGGTTCGTCTCACCATTAATACTTTTAGGGGAATAGAATATATTCACCTACGAAAGTACTATATGGATTTTAATGAAGAGTGGTTGCCTACTCCGGAAGGTGTAGCTATGCCTCTTGACTTTAATAATTCGAGAGAGTTGTTTGCAGGGCTTATAGAAATACTTTCCCTGGCAGAATCGAAAAGTGTACTAGAAGAACATTTCTTAGATTTAATTCAAGACTTGTATAAATAATTCTTGACTAAGAGCTAAAACTGACGTATAATATCTTTTCAAATTTAGGAAAATCTATGCGTAACTTTTTAGACAATGCGAGTAAGCTCTATTACGAAGGCTCCCCTATTCTTACGGATGGAGAGTTTGACCTCTTAGCTGCTAAACATAATTACAATAATGTAGGCTACACTGTTACAGATGCCATCGAGCACGCATTTCAGATGTACAGCCTGCAAAAATACTTTAGTTTAGCAGATGCTCCCTCACTTGAAGGTTATGTATGTACTCCTAAACTTGATGGGGCTGCTGTTTCCATTCTATTCTTAGATGGAACATTCCAGTTAGCCCTTACCAGAGGGGATGGTATTCAAGGTCGTGATATCTCCGATAAACTGCGACATCTAGTTCCTAGTAGTATTTCTACTAAAGGGCTAGTCCAGATTACTGGTGAAGTAGTATCCCCCAAGTCCATACCAAACGCTCGTAATTACGCTGCGGGTGCATTAAATCTCAAAGACTTGCAAGAGTTTAAGAGTAGAGATGTTACCTTTGTAGCCTACGACATGGTTGGGCACAACTTAAACACCTTTGAAGAAGTAATGACTCAACTGAGCCAGGACGGCTTCAATGTTGTTACAAAGTTTGATGCCAGTAATTACCCTACTGATGGTAAAGTATTTCGCATTAATTGCTATGATACTTTTACCAAGATGGGTTTTACTGCGCATCACCCTCGCGCGGCGTTCGCTCTTAAGGAGCAGGCGGCCGGTATTGTTACTACCCTTCTAGACGTTGTTTGGCAGGTTGGTAAGAGCGGAGTCGTAAGTCCAGTAGCAATATTAGAACCAGTTACGATTGGCGAAGCTGTTGTAGGTCGTGCAACTCTGCATAATATCCAGTATATTCGAGAGTTGGATTTAGAGATAGGATGTCAAGTAGAGGTTATACGCTCTGGGGAGATTATACCTCGTGTAGTTCGACGTGTAAACACCTGAAGAAAAATAATTCTTGACAAATATCTTTAAAAGCCGTATAATATACTTTCAATTTCAGGAGATACCAGATGATAGCAATCCAAGCCCCAACACATTGCCCAAGCTGCAATGCGGTTTTGGAAAGCGTCAACTATCTTTTGTATTGTCGTAACGCATCTTGTGGAGCGAAGATAGGGAAACTTATAGAGCACTTTGCATCATGTCTTAAGATTAAAGGACTTGGCCCAGCCACTATACGAAAGCTAGACATTCAAGATTTGAGTGAGCTATACTCGTTTGAAGTCCTTGAGCGGTTATCCACTGCTCTTAATTCTAAGAGACTTGCATCAAAGCTAAAAGAAGAACTTGACCGCTCACAAGATGCACCACTAAATGTGCTATTACCAGCTTTTAGTATTCCTCTTATTGGAAAAACCGCTGCACAAAAACTTTCTAATGTCTGTAACTCTATTACCGATATAGACTACGACAGGTGTTGTGCGGCTGGTTTGGGAGAGAAATCTACTGCTAGTCTATTGAGTTGGTTAGAGCTTGAGTATCCTCAAGTGCAGAACCTACCCTTTAGCTGGAAGTTTGTAAAAGCACAAAATACCTCTATAGTTAAGGGTGTAGTATGTATAACTGGCAAATTAGTTAGTTATAAAACGAAAGCTCTTGCACAAGAAGCCCTCCAACAGAGTGGGTATGAGGTAAAAAGTAGTTTAACTAGAGATGTGACAATCCTAGTAAATGAAAGCGGTATAGAATCCGCAAAAACTAAACAGGCCAGAGCTGCTGGCGTAACTATTGTAACTAATCTTTTAATTTTAACTGGAGAATAAACTATGTCCCTTCCTAAATGGACTGAAGACCGTACCGCCCAATTGACTGCTTTCGTTGGTGATGAAAGCCCAATTTCACAAGCTACAGTAGCTTCTGCTGCTGAAACGCTTGAAACCTCTACCCGTTCCATTTCTAGCAAACTGCGAAAAATGGGTTTCGAAGTAGATTTGGCTTCTGCTGGCGCCTCACGCGCTTTCTCAGAAGCACAAGAAGACACTTTGGCTGCATTCGTGCAGGACAATAGTGGTGAATATACTTATGCTGAGATTGCTGGCCTGTTTGAAGACGGCTCCTTCTCTCCGAAGTCTATTCAAGGCAAGATTCTGTCGATGGAACTGACCTCCCATGTCAAGCCAGCCCCTAAAGCAGAAAGTGTTCGCACTTACTCTGTTGAAGAGGATGCTGTGTTTGTAGCTATGGTACAGGGCGGTTCCTTCGTAGAAGATATTGCTGAAGCACTGAATCGAAGCGTGAACTCAGTTCGCGGTAAAGCTCTGAGCTTGCTGCGTGCTGGTGAGATTGATGCGATTCCTCGCCAGGCAACTACCAAGTCAGCTGCAAAAGAAGACCCACTGGCAACCCTTGATAACCTCAACAGCATGACTGTTGAAGCTATCGCCGAGGCTATTGGTAAGACAGCTCGTGGTGTAAAAACTATGCTGACTCGTCGCAAGCTCACTGCTTCTGACTACGATGGTGCTGCGAAAAGTGCTAAAGCTGCTGGCTAATACTAGCAGTTAGGTTGTAAAGAATAACAGCCACAGAGCCTTGCTTTGTGGCTGTTTAACCTCGAATTTGGGAGAATTACGGTTAATATTGCAAGCGCGTTAATTAATAAAGTGCTAACGCTTCGGGACTTTCAAACCTGGAGCGTTACTCATAGGCATTATTTGCCTGCTGAGTACCATGCTCTTTATAGTGTGATTGACAAGCATTGTGAAAAATTTCATGTAATGCCCTCATTCGATGACCTCAAACTGGAGATTCGGGATAGTGCTACTAGAGAAAAGCTGTATGCAATAGAAAGCGTTGAAGTTGACGCCGATGCATACATGCTTCTTCAGTATCTAAAAAACGAGTATACCCAGAAAGAGATACTCAACTCGCTCGAAGACTATATTGACAATAGTGTATCTTTTGAAGATGCACAAGAGTCAGTAGACCACCTTCACCAGATTGTCCTTGACATTGAAAGTAAGGTGGACTTAGAAGACCCACAAGAAAGTATGCAACGTATTGACTTGTTCGAGCCAGAAGAGGAACTAGAGAAGTATGTCCCTCTCGGCCTAAACGCCGAGTATGACCTATCAACCCAGTTCTCTCCCAGAGACTTGGTAATGGTGGGCGGTAAGAGGGGCGCAGGTAAATCTGTAATCTGTGCTAATATTGCACAGAGTGTATTTGCGAGTGGTAAATCTGCTATTTATTTCACTATTGAGATGGATAGCAGAAATATCCTACAAAGATGTTGCTCCATTGCAACAGGTGTACCATTCAATAGACTAAGAACTAAAAATCTTAGTTTAACTGAATGGGAACGAGTTGCAGGCTGGTGGGCATCTAGGTTTACAGGCGGGCAAGAACGTTTAAAAGAATATAGAATCGACCGTGACTTTGCTAAGTTCCATAGTAAACTAACTAACAACTGTGAGCTGTTACCAACTCAACAGTTGGACGTGGTATACGAACCGGCACTTACACTGTCCAAAATCAGAGCCGAGCTTGATAAAAAAGTACGGCCTCTGAATGTTGGTATTATCGTAGTTGATTATATAAATCAAGTAAAACGTTCTTCCTTGCCTTCTCGAACCGGTGGCCAGTATGACTGGACAGAGCAAATAGAAGTGTCTAAGGCATTGAAGTCTATGGCACAGGAATACGAAGTAACCGTATTCTCTCCGTATCAAACAGATGCGAGTGGAGAAGCTCGTTTTGCAAAGGGTATCTTAGACGCAGCAGATGCAGCGTTTACGTTAGAGACCTGGGAACATGAGGATAATTGTATTACCCTCAACTGTGTGAAAATGCGAAATGGAGCTATGACTTCATTCACTTCGGTAGTAGATTGGGATAGTCTAAAGATTGGCCCAGAGTCAGCTCTTACTCCACAAGAGAAGTCTGACTCCGCTTCGAAGACCGGTGAAAGCATCAGTGATTTATAGTAAGGGAGAGGGGGGCTATTAGTATATCTCCCAATACACGTAGGCTCCTCTTCCTTACGACCTATAAGAAATAATTCTTGACAATTAGGTTAAAATCTCTTACAATAGTATAATGAAAATAGAAAATTATAATTGGACAGTTAAAACGCTTATTTGTAATAGAGTATCTTATGAGACTCCTGTTTTTGTATTAATGTGTATAAAGCATAACACTTCTAGTAATGTTGCCAAGCACCTAGGGTGTGCTAGAACTACTATCAATTCTTGTATTAAAAAGTATTTTCCAGAGTTGCAAAAAGGTAATGCAAATATAAGAACAAAGTTTCTTAATATGGTAGACCAGAAATACTGCAATACCTGTGGTGAAATTCAAGATAAAACTAACTTTTTCAATAATAAGTCACGCCCAGACGGCTTAGATAGTATCTGTAAAAGTTGTGTAAAAATCAGAGATAAAAGTAAAATTAGGGACTATAAAGCAGAGTATAAAGCAAATGCAGCTTATTACAAAGCAAAAGCCGCCTCAAGGCACTCTGCAAAGTTAAAAAGAACACCGTCCTGGGCAAACATAAGTAAGATTAAAGAAATCTATAGTAAATGTCCCGAAGGTTATCATGTAGACCATATCATCCCCTTATCAGGAAAGATAGTATCAGGGCTTCATGTAGAGACAAACTTACAGTATCTTACTGCGCACGAAAACCTTTTAAAAAGTAATTCATATGATATATAAAAAGTTCTTGACATTTCTCCTCTGTTCTAGTATAATATTGATTCTAGGGCAGGGGAGTTTTTGTTTATGGGAACGCAATTCGGAAGTTTAAACTATTCTACCACTGGAAGAAAGCGAAA
>Ga0099847_1000414_pt1 | contig 14560 bp, 17 predicted proteins | sample CB_VirMetaG_2_FD_78178 | JGI IMG/M metagenome (GOLD analysis project Ga0099847, IMG submission 78178) | Freshwater to marine saline gradient viral communities from Chesapeake Bay - CB_1504_2 Viral MetaG | ecosystem: Environmental > Aquatic > Marine > Coastal | place: USA: Chesapeake Bay...
CGGTCCAGAAAGAGTAGTAGTACCCATGAGGATCTCCTGTCGGGGTAAGTGTCAGCCACACCATGCGACTGTCAGGGATAAACAAACTATATACTGATTAATAAAAAAAAGAAAGGGCCACCGAAGCAGCCCTTTCCATTTACCGTTGGGAGGAAACGGTAATTAAGCGCCGGGCGAACCGAATACAGCGCGTGGGTCGGAATAGCCAAAGCTATAACGCTCACGAGCTTTAAAGCGCATGTTGCCTGTGTCGAAGTCGGCTTCCATGTTTGTACGCATAGGCGAACGCTCAAAGTGCTTAAAGCCGTTTGGAGCGTCTGTCTTGATGAAGAAGGCGTCAGGATCTGTCAAGAAGTGGTTGACAGTGTAGCCTTCTGGCAACATCCCCATGTTGCGAATTGCGTTTACATCATTGTCAGCAGTGCCAACGCGTAGCGTTGATTCCAACAGACGATCTGCAACGAATTGCAATTGAGGAGGAATGATCATTTTGGTGCCACGAAGGGCAATGATCATGTTGCGCTCATCCACGAAGGTCGAGATGTCGATCAACGCATTTTCCAACGAAGTTTCGTTGAGGTCAGCAGGAGTCGTAGGCTCGTTGCGGAATGAACCGCCACCAGCAAGTGGGTGATCAGTTGCGCACAGTTCTTTACCGTCACCACCAGAGAAGCTGGAGTTGAAAGCGTTGTTAAGAACAGCAGCCGCTTTAACCTGTTTGGTGTGCGCCATAGAACGGGCCAAAGCCTTTGTATAGCGAGCGCCAAGACGGTCGTAGAGGTTGTCTTCAATTGCTTCTTCTGTCAAAGCAAATGCCAAAGCAACTGTTTCGTGCGAGTAACGAGCGGTATAAGCTTCGTTAGCACTATCGAACTCGATGCCAGAACCCTCTGATTTTGTTGGAGCATTACCGAATCCAACCAACATTACTTCCTCTTCAAATGCGCGGTCCGAAGACTCTGTATCGAAGATTTCAGCGTGTTGGTTTTCGTAACGGTTATATTCCATGCCAAACAGAGCATTAAGACCCGGCTCTAGTTCTTTGACGAGTTGTGAACGAGAAATAGCCATAACTCAGTCTCCCTTATGCCAGACCATCAGTGCCAGCACTGAACAGGTGATTGTTGATTTTGACCATCACGTTAGTGTTGGCCGACGAAACATCGCTGTTCTCAGGATCTTGAGAAATGTCGATAGCTTTTAGCGGCAGAGTTGCCGTTGTAGCACCTGTCGATACAGCCAATTCCAAGCGAGAATTGCCAGAAGTGGCGCTTCCTACAGGAGATTGGTCAACAATATCGAAGTTGCCAAACAGATCAGCAACAGGAAATGCTGCGTTTGCTTGGATTTCGAATACTGCGTTTGGATCGTCAATAACATTCGCGAAAATGTTAGTGCCAGTGGTGCTTGCTGTCCATAGGTTTGCATATACTTGCGCACCAGTAGAATCAGTGTACGAACAGCCATTAAATACGCCCAGAATCAATCCTGAACCGCCAGCTGCTACGCGCTCAATACCACCACCAGTGACGACTGCAACGAGGTCACCTTGGTATATTGTTGTCGCGTAACCGGAAGCGATACGGTAACGATTTTGTTGCTGCGAGCTAATGCTCGTGCGGCTTGGGCGAAGGCCAAAAGAAGCGTCTTGGTTAGACATCTTTACTCTCCTTCAGAGTTAGAATTTTCTGATCGTCGAGAACCGAACGATACAGAGCTTTTACGTTGTGGTGCCAATTTTGGCATTGCAGGGTTGTTGTCACGCATCCAATCGCGATCAACAGCCTCCATTTGATTTCTTGCGACACCTTGATAGTGCCTATTCCGCTGCTCGGCCATTTCGACAGGGATTCGAGCGAGAACAAGTCCACCAACACCAATGATGCCAGCGTTTCGTCCCTCGTCTACTATTGGGCCAACGTAATCTGGGTATTCCTCTGCGCGAACGAGGTCCCATCCTTCTTGCCGTTTTTTATGAACGTTAGTCTTATCATCGAATTCCATTACGGATTCGCGAATCCACCTATGTTTGTAACCAATAGGTGCGGGGGGTGCATCCAAGGCAGAACCGGGACGCCATTCTTGTTTGCGCTCAATGCGCTCCCGCGTACCTACGTCGCGTGATGTCCGATCTACCATATCAGTCTCTCCGATTGTTTAATTTGGCTACTTCTCTTGCATAGGTTTCCAGCGGAATCCTCATTTTTTGTGCAAAAGCAACCTGTCCCGGTGTTAACTCCACCGCCTTCTTCCGCCCAGTTTTTAGTGTCCGCCCGTTTCCGGACGCAGGAGTGACAGATTGAGCGTTTCTCTGTTCACTCTTGAATTTGTTCGGTAGAACCGACCGCAAGCGCTTGTCGATTTCCGAATAATAGTCTGTAGAAGTAGGATCGTAGTCCTCTTCCAAGACCAATTGTTCGTGTATGGCTTGAGCGGCGCGTGTTAAGACGCGATCTTGGCCAAACCACTCGTTTTTAGACAGCCATTTTTGCAATTTAGGGTCTTGACGTGGGTCAGGACGCTGCGGTTGCTGTGGCTGCTGTGCTTGAACTTGTGCTTGTTGAGCCGCTTGCGTGTCAGCTTGCGCTTGACGCGCTTTTTGAATGCGAACACGCTCTTTTGCGATAGCAATCTGAGCAATTGCAGACTGAGCGTCAGCAACCTTCTCAAAGTCACCAGCCTCATATGCTTCAGTTAAAGCACGTTTAGCCTGAACTTCTTGAGCATTGATACGGCCCTCTTGCTCAGATTGGTAACCTTTACCAAGCTGCTCAAGGCGCTGTTTCATCTGTGAGTTCTCGGCGCGAACTTGTTCGGCATACTGGTATGCTGCCATAGCTTCTTCAGAAGCCTGTTTGCGCCGTGAAGTTAATTGATTAATGCGACGCTTAACTTTGTCGGTGTATGATGAAAGTTCATCATCATCGGCATCGCCTGAGTCTTCGTGAACATTTGTTCGGGTTTTTCCAGAAGTAACAACCTCAATATCGCCATCACTGTCGTCATCTAAGACAACAGATGTATTACCTTCTTGGTCGTCGTCTTCACGAATATCTTCTGACATAGACATGTTCCTTGCTCTCTCTTCCATTATACATACGAAATGTCGGTTGGGTCAAGGATTGTCGCTATAACGTTATCATCATTTATGATGCGAACCTCAAGTCCATCGACTTTAAAGCGATTTCCAGCATATCGTCCGATAAGAACCCAAGTTTTCTCGGAACACCAAGATCCACTAGGGAACTTGTTGGTATCTTTATATGCGTCTGGCCCAAGGCGGACAACATAAGCGCAAACAGTAGAAGCGCCTTCGCGTTCCCGTGTCGCGTCAGGTATAAACAACCCGCCTTTTGTTTTTTCGCTAGGATAATAGGGAATGATAAGAATGCGGTAGCCAGTAGGCTGTGGCAATCTCTCAATAACAGAACCATCAAATTCAGAAGGGTTCTGTTCGTTTTTGCTTTCTTCTGGGGGTTTAATACCAAACGCATTTTCCAATGATCTTGGTAGTTCAGAAGTAGCTCCTTTATTTGCCATTGCTCGCGCAACGTGGTCTGGAACAAACAATTTTTTAGTCATAATCGACTTCTATGCCTTTCATCGCGGCAACAATTTCATCTTCAACGTAGGCCATTCCGCGTATTTCGCCCACAAGATACCGGTATTCTTCCCAAGAAGAAACCGAACCATCCGCTATTTTGTCTTTCAACCGCTTATCTCGCTCGCGAATGTTTTTAAGCAAGTATTGCGCTAGTGTAGTAGCTTCCATGTTTTATCTCCCACCCATACAGTATCTTATACATAGGGAAAAACAAGATGTAATTCTATAAAGTTATAAAACCCCACTAAACCTTTGGGGTTTTGCGATTGGACTGAATTTTTTTACTAATCCACCCGCTTGTAATTTGCTTGGGGGTTTTTTCGCTGATGACAGGGATATCGCCACTGCTTGCGACTGCGGACGCCCCTCCGACTTCAACTTGCGAATGTTTTTGCTGATTGTCGCTTGGCTTGAGCCTTTCTTCAGTGGCATTTACAACGCTCCTTTTGGCCTCTTTAATTTGTGCGGCCATTTTCTCTCTAACAGATGAACTCACGGTCTTTGTCCTTTTGATCTTGCATTCAATACAGCAATCTCACGCTGCGTTCTAATGCGATTTTCTGCAATCCGCGTTTTATCGCTTAAAGCATTCTCTTGGATATCAATGCGCTGCTGGGCAATCAGCGTATCATTGCGCTCTTGCTCTTGCTCCATTTTCTGCTTTTGCTGGAACTCTTCACCCTTGCGCTGACTATCCATAGCTTTGATCTGTAGCTCTTGGTTGCGAATATCAACCAAAGGATCACCAGCGGGAGGAGGTGTAACAGCCTGTGCAAATTGCTCAGTTAATTCAGCAATAGTTTGCGCTGCCATCTGATCAATTTGTGGCTGCATTTGCTGCATAATCATTTGAGACTGTTGTGGGTCCTGCATAGCCTCTGGAGGAATGCCCTGCATAAGCTCCTCACGGGCCATGTTCTCAGCCATAAGCCCTATATGCTCCTGAATGTGGCCTTGTAGGGCCATAATGGCATTGGGGTTCATCTGCATGGCTGGAGTGGACATAACCGACATGTGAGCCGCTATGTGCGATTCATGGTCTTGCTGTGGGAAAGCTTGCAAAGGCGCTCCCATTAGAGCCATCTGGTTTTCCTTTGCAGGGTTTACAGGAGGCGGAGGGGGAGGAGGAGGAGGTAGAATAGCGTCGATGTTCGTTACGCCCAAAGCCTCATACATCTTGCGGTAGGCTTGATACAGCCCCTGTGGACCGCCGTGGATCTCAGGGTTAGACTGCACCAACTGCAACTCTGTCTGAGCCAAAGCAATGCGCTGCGACATAGAAAAGATATTAGGGTCGCTAACAGGAAGTACGTCAACACGAGCATCAAAATCTTGCGCCTTAACCTCTGGGCCAACTTCACTTGAAGGCGAATAAGGGTATGGCTGCAAGTTATTGGCAAACAATTTGGCAAGAAGTTTAAACTCAATTTTTTGCGAGTAATGCAAGCGCTTGTGAATTGCGCTCATTACCTTCGTGCCACGCTCCATGATAGCCATAGTGGTGCCTACAGGCGTATCGCCACCCATCTCACCAATCTTCATGTCCGCCATTGAGGCAAAGCGTCTACCAGCGTCTACGAGCGTTCCCATGAGGTTGTAGAGGGTAGCTGATGGCTCTTTAAATGGCAGAGGCATAAGCGATCCCTGCAACGTACCACCAACAACGTCAATATCGCGGAATTCGCCGGGTTGTAGTGGGCTGTCCTCATCGCGAATACGCGCCCCACGGGCCTTAAACCCAGCGGGAAGGTTGGCCAGTGTACCAGCGTCAATAAGCTGCCGTAGGATAGACGTTGTGGCCTGTGCGAGGCCACCAATCATGTGCGTCAGGCCAAGGCCATAGAACCCAAGTCCGGGCAGAAATTTGTAATGCACGAAATACTGCTTTTGACGCTTCATAACGTCAATTTCTTCGTAGTTTCTACGAACAGCCAAGATTTCGTTCGTGTCTTCCAAAATTGTAACAATATATGGCAGCTTCAAGCCAGTTGGCTCGCCATCCGCGCCCATATCTTCAAAGCCCTCAATGTCCAAAGAGGTGTGAACCTCATAAATGGTCAAGTCAGATGATGAACTTGAAGGATGCACACCTTGAATGTCATCAATCGACTCAGTTACTTCATCAGAACTTTCTGCACCATAGCCGGATTCAGGCAAATCAATGTCACGATAAAAGCCAGCAAGTTGTAACTTGCGAACTTCGTTGGAATCCATCGAAATACGGTGCGTAATGCGGGGGCTGGAAGCCAAATCAGTCGCGCCATAAGGCACAATCAGGTCTTCAGCGTGAATAAACTTGCTTACAGGGCGCTGTTTAAGCGGATCGTCGTAAACCTTTTTGAATGTCGAGCCAATTACGGGTAAATAGAACAACATTTGATCCAATTCAGGATCATACTCTTCCATCTCATAGGTAATCATGTAGTTCATGTAGTCTTTAACGCGCTCTGCTTGCTTTACAAGCATGTCGCTCTGCGCACCAATTACCTGTGTGCGAATAGGACCACCTGAAGGCAGCAATTCACGGTAGGCTTGTGCCTGAAACTGCGTTACAGACTCGGCCAAAAGCGGGTGGACAACGCCAGAAGAACCTTCAAACGGCTCACTGCGCTCCTCAGTCTTCATGCCAAGGTACTGGAGACCCTTTTTGTATGTGTCTTCCCACTCTTCACGAGACGATAAATCGTCTTCAATTGAATTAACAAGATCAGACGAAATTACGCCAAGAATACCTTCGTCAATAACTTCAGCCAAGTTACCATCAAACGGGACATCAATTGGCTCATCTAAGCCATCGTCATACTCGCCAACAACAGCACTGCCGTCATCAAACTCAAAAACTCCGGGCTGATCCGGAAGCTCCATGAGATCAATCTGCATATCGTCTTCGGGGAGCATTGGAATGTCGGGCAATCCACCCGCACCCATATCGCGCTCAATAGCCATAGTGATCTCCTAACTTAAAAAATATCCCGCGAGTTGCCTTCGAGCGGTTCGTTTTCGTCCATGTCTTCATAGTCAGTCATAGGACCGCCCTTTTCATAGGCATTACACACGTTATCAGCTGCACAGGTGAAGTCCAGCTTGGTGCAATAACCAACCTCTGCGTCCTCATCAATCTCAAGGCCATCAAGAACGCAAGACATCATTTCAGCGCGGATGTTGTAATATTCACAAACGCCGCAACTTGCTTTCTTCTTTTCCCAGCTACCAACAGCGGGGCCATAGGAGAATTCATCAACCGCATGCTGACGGTTTTCAGCGTTAAGCTCTTCGTCTTGGGTAGAGAGTGGGCAAGAAAACTCTTCTTCCTCGCCCATCTCGTCTTCCATAGCGTCCTCATCAACCATCTGATTGATGCCTGATGTCAGGTCTTCCATGTCGATGTTGATGATGATTTTAGTCATTTAATTCACTCCGCGAAACTTGGTGCCGCTCGTAGCTGCGCCACCACCACGACAGACTTCGCCGCCGTCTTTGTAGCCCATGACCTTGCCGCCGTTCATCATTTTCTTAACATTCCCTTTTGGGCCAGCCTTGGGCTTTTCTTTTGCTTTTTTAATCTTGCTTCTATTTTTTGTAAAACCCGCAAGAAGCTTCTCAATATCCCCCAAATCATTTTTAGAGGGCAAAGTTTTTGCTTCCTTTGCCAGCGCTCCATATTCACCCGCGTCCATCGCACTGTGAATAAGAGAGTCCTCATATTTGCCTACTGGATCTTCTAGAAAACGAAAAAAAGCGGCGTCCCCTTGCTTCTTAAAGTCTTCTGAACTACCGTATTGCTGTGCGCCACTAGCAGTCTTGTATGTCTTCTTATCGGCCATTATTTTGTCCCCTTATACTTGCCACCACGGCCAGCCATAACACAGCCATTACGAGATTTCTTGCCCATGCTGCGCTTTGCCTTCTTAACAGCGCCGCCCTTGGCAAAACCTCTAGCACCAGACTTCATTGCATCAACTTCCATAGCGCGGTCTTTCGCCTTGCGCTGAAGGAGCAACTCCATAAGAGCCTCTTCATCAGAAGCGGGAACGTCCATACCGTCGCCCTTAACGCCACCAGAAAGAGCCTCCATAACAGCGCGGTCAGTGTCGGACATTGTTTTGCCAGACTCGCCCATAGCGCCAGAACCAGCGGCCCCAGAAGCGCCCATAACTTCTTGAACACTAGCCCTGTCAGCGTCAGAAAGCGTTTTTCCACCCTCTGCCATCAGCTTCTGAAGCATCATCTTTCTCGGATCAGCACCGCGTTTCGATGGCGGTAGATTTCTTCCCGTAATAGCCATTTTAAGTCCCCTAATAATATTCGCGTTTCCGCCTAGAAATGTAATCGTGTTCTTCGTTATAATCTGTGGGCGTCATAATAAAACCGCCCTGTCTAAAACGCAGTATAGCCTGAGTCATCGAATCCGCCAAGTCATCATGTTCGCCGTTGGGAAAAGATGCGCATTCTTCCATAACTTCGTCCGCAAAGTTCGTCTCGGGAACCCACACCATGCCGCTCTCAAATACAGGAGCGCACGAGTGCATCCGCGTGAACTTATCAGCGCCACGGCTAGGCGTAAACGGAGTCACAGGAATACCCATACGACGCAACTCCTGCGTCAGCGGCATCCCAGAACCCTTCTGCTCAATCAAAACCATGTCAGGATCATAAAGCTTGTAAAGATTATTCGCCTGTTCCTTTAACTCAGGAAACTCCCAGCGCCCCTTAACCGCATCAAGGAGAATAATATGATCCTCGTTGCTGTTAGGTTCCTTGAAAATACCCCAAGTTGTAATCGCAGAATAGTCGGCCCTGTCGCCCTTACTAAACGCAGTGTCGTAACTTTGAATAATATAACTGCAAGTGGGCGGGTCTTCCTTTGTCCAAGTCTGCCACCATTCACGCTTGATAATCGCACCCTCTTCAGCAGTGGGATTTTGCATATACTGCGCATTCCACTTGCCAACAGGAATCGACGCCTTAACGCCCTCAAGCTCCTCTAGTGACCAAAATTCAGGCCATAAAGGGTTCCCAGAAGGCATAATAGCAGGAAACTCCACAATGTCCCACTTATCAGCGCCCTTCTCACTCTGCTTGGCCAAAACCTTCGCCGTAAGGTCCCTAATAGACCAACGCGTCATAACAATAATAATCGCACCGCCGGGCTGCAAACGCTGACGAGGACCAGACGTGTACCAATCGTAAATGTGATCAAGAGCCGTCGCGCTTAACGCGTCTTGCTCCGAAACAGGATCGTCGATAATCGCCAAATCAGCACCGCGACCAGCAAGCGCCCCACCAACCCCAACCGCGTAATATTCGCCCTTTTTATTCGTAGACCAACGCCCAGACGCCTTTGCATCGCTCGCCAGACTAACATCAGGGAAAACATCTCTAAAGTCCTCCGAATCAATTAAGTTCTTAACCTTACGACCAAAACCAACAGCCAACTCCGCCGTGTGCGTAGCCTGAATGATTTTCTTCGTAGGGTCCCTGCCCATTAACCAAGTCGGAAACAAATAGCTCGCAAACTCAGATTTCGTATGCCTCGGCGGCATGTTAACAATCAAACGCTTAATTTTACCGTCAGCAACGTCCTGCAACTTCTGCGCATAAATCTTGTGGTGACGGCCCTCAATAAATCCGGGCCACACATGCTTCACAAAGTCCATGAAGTTCTGCTGCTGCTTCTCACGCTCCTCTAACTGAGACAAACGATCCATAAGAGGACCAACAACAGCCAACTCCTCGTTTGTAAGAAGCTCAGATAAGTTCGCGCTTAAATCGTTCATAACTACCCTTTAAGAGACGCCAAGAAACGATCCGCAGCCGTAACCAAACCCGGGCTAACCTCACCGCCCATAGCAAACTGCTTGGGTGCGCGTATCGTAGGCGCGGGCATTGTGGGCTGCGTAACAACAGGCGTTCTTGGGGTCGTTGGTGTTGTAGGGCGTATAATAGGACCACCAAAAGTGCCACCATACCCGTCGTCAGCGCCTGTGCCTGCACCGTCTTCAGGAACGCAAACGCCATTTACAAGAACGTAGCCGGGTTCACAAACGTTAACAATTCCAGTGCCGTCACCGCCGTTACCATCGTTTTCGACACCGCCACCGCCTCCACCAATGTTCAACAATTTTCCGTTTTCATCGGTAATGCCGACAATCTTTCCTTCTTCATCATAAGCCCATGTGCCGCCAGCTTGATAAGCGTCCCATAGCTTTTCTTTATATTTTTCGTCCATCTTGTTGATGTCAACAATGCCGTATGTTGCTCCTTTGACAACATACGAAATTAAATCTTGAATAAACCCAGCAAAACCACCGCCAGAGAATCTAGGAGCAACGCCGTAAGTAATCGGCTTGCCCTTGTCAGTAAACATCTGCTTGCCAGTGTCAGGGTCCAAAACAGGCTCGTCTGCATTATCTAAATCACGGCCAATGGCTATGCTCGCAACAGCATCGTCAATAGCTATGTTGTTAGGGCTACCATCAGCGTAATCAAGCCCTGAAGCTGGATCTGTTAACTCAATGCTTAATGGGTTTGCAGCTGGTTCATTGTAAAAGTCATAAACATTAGATAAATCTGTGGGGGATACCGTTGTGGTGGATACCGTTTCATCGTCATACTTAGTTGTATCCGCAGGGGAAACAAAGCCAGTTGGGTCAGTTGGGTCAAACGATTGATTATAATTAGACGCGTCCTCAAGAGAGTTATAACCGCTTGGCGAAGCGCCAGTAACACTAGGAGTCTCAGTGCCAACGCCAGTAGCATCTGTAAACCCAGCACCAGCGTTAGGTGTGGTTGAATCAATTTCTACACCCATACCTGACTGATCAGTTGGGGATACCGTTCCCAAGTTAATTGGATCACCAAGCAAATCAGTGCTGCCCGTAAGCCCAGAAGGCGCAGTCGTGTCAACATTAAAACCAGTATCAAAACCACCAATGTTAAAGTTTGACGTATCACCGTATCTGTCGAAGGGAACGGCGGGGTAATTATAAGCTTCTAACAATACTTTAGTCATATCCGTAGTGTCAGTCGGAGACGGACCAGTAATAGTGGCACCAGTCGAGAAACTATTAGGATCAAGAGTGCCAATATTGGGGTCAAGAACATTGTCAGGGGCAGCGTAGCTCATACGCGTATCAAAAGCCCCCTGCACCAATTCGTCATTCGTCATAGGACGAACATACCCAGTGTTAGGGTCCTGTATTAAATCAACTTCAGGTCCAAAAATATCAGTCGTGTCAAGCGGAGTTTCAAAGCCAAGGTCATCATCCGTTTGAGCATCCATGAGGTTAGGCGAGTAGGGATCAGTATCAAAAATATCAGTATCATCATAGGTGTCAAAGCCAAGATCATCGTCAGTCTGAGCGTCCATGAGATTAGGCGAATAAGTGTCTTCCGTATTGGAATAATCGGAAATAGGAGCGTCAGTTAACCCAAGGTCATCATCCGTGGCAGGACCTTCAAACGGAGTCGGGCCGTAATCCCAATCAAAGTTGCGATCATCAGGAAGGCTTACGGCTTCAATATTTGTAGTAGGCGCGGGACCAGTATAAGTCACAGGCTGTGACATAAGCGTGTCTTCGTCAGACTGGCCACCGTAATCAGCTCCTGAATATGACTGGTCATATCCGCCCGGGCCGTATAAGTCAGAATCATCGTAAGGGTCATATGCAGCAGCGTCTATGGCCGCTTGATCGGCAATAGCTTTGTCAGCGGCAGCTTTGGCGTTTGCATCAGCAACAGCTTGGGCTTCTAACGCGGCCTTGTCACGAGCAGCATTCGCAGCCGCTAGATCAGCAGCAGCTTTAGCGTCAGCAAGAGCTTTAGCAGTAGCAGCTTTTTCAGCGGCTGATGGGCCGTCTCCATCTCTGCTTTCGTTTATACTATCAACGTTGGCTTGATCATTATAACTTGATCCACGAGAAGACACCTGATCACTGGTAGGCCCATCTTGACGGCCTCCACCGCCACCGCCACCACCACCGCCGTCGCCACCAAAGGCAATCTGCTTAAAACCAATACGATTCAATAGATCAATCATGTCCTAGCCGCCTTTTTTGGATACCATCCGGTTCGTGGGCCACGGTGTGACCATGCTATTTTTACCTCTGGGAACTGCTTCCTGAAAAAGCTTCTCAGGTCTCTTGACATGTATAATACATCAGAAACCCCATTGGGCGCAATCATATCTACAAAAACTAATTTATCACCAGATTTTCTCGCAAATATCTCAGCACCAGAGTATTCTCGCGTATCAAACTCTTCCGAAGACATAAATGCCCAAGTCACAAACCCCCTGCAACTTCCATCAGCATTATGCCACATCTTGTAGCTATTATGCTTAAACGCAGGAATTAAACGCCACGCAATAGTCTCACTAGGAAAACCAGAATAAGGCTTGACCGTAGACCACAACGTTACAGCATTTAAAAAATCGTCAGGCATAACCTACCGCATCATACGACGTGGATCAACATAACCGCCATACATAAACTGTTGAGGCGCACTGCTAACTCCAGAGCTAGGCATCTGAGCGCCTAAACCCATGTTAACAGGAGCATTAGGCATCATAGGCGGTCTAGGCGCTTGGGGACCCATAGGAGGTTGAGGCGGGGGACCCATAGGGGGACCCCCAAAGGGACCCATAGGCATCTGTGGCTGTATAGGCATCTGAGGCGGCATCTGTCGCTGACGCATTTGCTGCATCTGCATCTGCTGCTCCTTGCGGCCCCTCATATACTGATAAAACCCCTGACGACCCTCCGCACTGCCACCAACGCTACCTAAACCACCCTGCTGTGGTGGCATTTGTGGTTGCATTTGTGGGGGCTGAGATTGTTGAGGCATTTGCTGGGGCTGCATAGGCATGCCACCTTGAGGAATCGGCTGTGGAGCCGACTGGGGACCCATCGGCATGCCCATCTGCATCGCAGGAGGGGGGCCCATAGGCGCACCACGAGGGGGACCCATTCCATTACTACCCATCGGAGGCATTCCGCCTGTCATCCGAACGTTCATGCAATATTACTCCAGAGTAAAGTTAAAACACTTTACCAACAAAACAAAGTTTAATCAACACACTCAAGCAACCCATTCTCAAGCATCGAATTCGCAAAACATTTTCGATTATTAAAATAATAATTTTTTCCGTTCCACTCACACATCTCAATCGCAGAACGACGCATAAATAAACGCTCGTCAGACTCAGCACAGTGATGACGCTCATGTAAAACAGGAACTACCTCTTCAGGACCCTGTGCGTCAAATTCAAAAATTTCCCCGTAGTTAACCCTGTATCTCGACATGCTCAATCTCCCAATAAAACAGTGTAGGGGAGTCATATGGTACTTTATGGGATACTGTCAAGGGACCCAAAGGGACCCTAGCCTTTCCGTAGGTTACTGTTTGTGGGGAACTTGGTGTAAAGGAGATTGGAAGTTCGCTCTGGAATAGGGGGGGTGTGGGGTCGTTGTGATCCCGATCCCGAACAATTGTCCAAAATGGCTAGGGTACCTGCCCGACATAAAAAAGCCCGCGCTGGCGTGCGCGGGCGGGTCTGGGGTGCTGGCTGCGCTAGGTACGCAGCTCGATTATTCTGTCCTGCCAGAATTCGTAAAGCTCGTCCGATAGTCCAGCCCATATGCTTGCGATGCCAATACGGTTGTCTGGTAGCAGTGTCGCGCCCTCGCCGTGTTCGGTCCACTCGTTTAGAATTTCATATCTCGCAAGGTCTTGGCCGTCACCATATGAATGGCCGTTCGCTTGTTGCGTGTGCGTCACAATTGCTGCATCTCCTACGCGAGTTCTGATTTCGCTGATACGGGCGCGGATATTGATTGCTGTTGTGCCTGTCATATCCATCAAGTCTTGAACGGTTGCACCTCCGAATTGTGTGCGGCAAGCGGTGTAGATAACGCCAATACGGGCGCCTCTTCTGAAAGGCTGCTCGGGTGTGGTGCGCGTTACTTCTGTCGCGCCTTGTGTGACGCGGTTGGATTTGGTCCATTCTACAAGGTTTAGTAAAAATCTCACCCATGCGCGCATTTTTGGCATTTCGATGGTGCCCGCTGCCTGTCGGAATTCCAGCGTGCCGCGTGCCCATGTGGTTAGATTGATCGCGCCAAATTTGCCATGTGTCACGCGGGTCAAGTTTGCCACGGTGTTGTCTGCTGCTTCGATGCGTGCCAATTCCAGCGGCTGACAGTAGCGGTTGTTGGTGCGGCTAGATGGGTGCATGCTGTCGATAACTGCCTGTTGGCTGGTGTAACGGCGGATGATGTCTTTGACCTCTACACCTGTCATTGGGTCTGCAAAGTATGTGCCGCGTAAAAAGCTGCCTGTGCGCTCGGTGTGGTCTATGCTGTCGCCAAAAAAGAACGCAGTGGAAGTGCCGTCATTTAGCGGGGCGTTACTGATATGAACGTGCAAGCCACAGCTGCGATTGATGGTGCATCCAATATCTTGCAAAACTCTGCAGATATTCTGGACGTAATCCCATGTCATCTGAGTGTCGGGCAATGGTGGCAAAACGATTTCAGCGTCAACGCTGGGCGTGCCGTCTGGTTTGACGACAAAACCGCGCAGTCCATCGGCGCGAAGTGCTGCGTTTACTTCTGAGACGCTGCGCCCTGCGGTTTCAATTTCAATTCCGAAAGTATGTGTCATTTTAATTAATCCTTATCTAATGAGAACGAATCAGGAACATGGGTATTCGTCTTTTCCCTGTTCGTATGCCATTATACACATATAATTCCATAAAAGCCAAGCGATTTGTTCGGGTTTCTCGCTGCTGATTTGCCGGATAAAAGCCGAACAATTGTTCGGGTTTTTGCCTGTTTTTTCCGGATTTTTTGGGTGGTTTTGTGTGTAAGTATGTGCGCAATGTGGGGTTATAGGAATAGATATAGATATAAAGCCCGACCCCGAAGCCCGATACCCCGATCCCGAAGCCCGATTCTC
>Ga0099847_1000416_pt1 | contig 14526 bp, 13 predicted proteins | sample CB_VirMetaG_2_FD_78178 | JGI IMG/M metagenome (GOLD analysis project Ga0099847, IMG submission 78178) | Freshwater to marine saline gradient viral communities from Chesapeake Bay - CB_1504_2 Viral MetaG | ecosystem: Environmental > Aquatic > Marine > Coastal | place: USA: Chesapeake Bay...
AATTAACACTACCAACAGTATCAAACTCTATACTACTATAACCACCTGTGCTTAAAACAAGTCTTTTGTCAGAAGTTAATTTTATATCATCACTAAAAGTCTTAACCCCACCAATAGTCTGTGTATCTGTTAAGTTTACAAAATCAGTACTATCTAAACCATCTAATGTTTCTGCATCTATTCCTAAATTATCAATAGCTGTTTTGTTTATATCAATAGTCAAAGCCAATGTTCCTGTTTGATTTGGAAATTGAAAAAATCTTGGTGCTGTTAAAAAATTATTATTAATTTTCGCTTTATGTGTTGCTTCACCAAAGGTTATTGCACCATCAACTAACATATCTTCACTAAAAGTTTTTGCACCTTCAATGGTTTGCACACTTGTTGTTAATGATTTTCTTGTAGCACTATCACTAACATCATCTAAGTCTAAAGTAACAGCCCCTATTTTTCCTGCTACACTTGCAACTTTGTCTGTATTGTCAATCTTAGCCCAACCTGTTGCTGTTTTTACTGCCCAATCGTTAATTTCCCAATCTGTAATACCTCCAATATCGGTTGTTCCTGCAACACTTACTATCCAATAATAACCAGTTTCTGTTGTTGCTGAAATATTAGGTGTATTTGTACTTGCATTCCAATTTCCTTGTGGTAATAATGCTCCCTGTAAATCAGATATAGCAGAATCTAATTGTGCTTTTGTAATTGCTTCCGTTTGTAAAATAGCATCAGCAACCTTAAAGTTTTCTAATTCGTTTCCGTTTAATTCTGCTTTTGTGTCTAAAAAATCTGTAAGACCCGGTATGTCTGAAATTCCTTGAGCAATAACATCTTTTAGTTTTATCTTAAATACTTCTCCATTGCTATTTTTTTCAACTAAAAAAACATCATCAATACCTTCAACTTCAAGAAAATTATAATCAGAAAACTTTTTAGAGTTATCTATCAAAGCCTGTATTGTAGCTCTTAATTGATTTATTTGTGATTGTAAACTCATTTTATGATTTTATAAAGTTATTTCCGTCTGTTATTATATTAGGTATAAATATATTCTCATCAAGTTCATCTTGACCGCTATAACCAGTATCTTCTATATCGAAACTTTGAGCAGCTACTAGCATTTTAACCTCTATTGAATATAGATTTGTATTTTTAATTTGCTCTATATTTAAGTTATCATCTTTAACGGTAATTACTCCGTTTATAATTACGGACTCAGAAGATAATGCGATAGCTAGAGTTTCCATTTGATTTGTAGTTAAGTCCTCGAATAAATACTTATTTCCTTTGTTTAAGAAAGATTTTATAGATTGTACGTTATCGTCGTTTACATTTATTTCATTTTCTTCTAAAAAATAACTTTCTGTTTGACTAACTAATACTCTTAAAACGTTCTTGATTCCAAATTTATAAAAAATACTTCTATTATTTGATGTTTTATTGTAATATTCTATATGAAGCGTATTTAAGTGATTATTTCTCAAATCAAAAGTCTCGCTTAGGTAAATCTCTTCTGCTTCGTTTAAAGGGGTTGCTTTGACTATTAAATCATACATTCCTTCATTAAGAAAATTGAAATTAAAATAATATTCATAAACCTCGTAATTTAAAAGATTATAAATAGAAGTAGCTTTTACTGTTGTTTTTTCTCCAATGTAAGGAGTATTAAATAAAATTATTTTTTTATTCTCTTCGCTATCTATTGTTACCGTAGATATTTCAAATGTGCCTAATTGACCAACGGTTACAAAGTTTCCTTTTTTAGCAAAATCGGGTAAATTACCATAAAGGGAATACTCTCCGATAACACTACCTAATTCATCGTATTTATTACCGCTATTAAAGTACATTGCTAGATTACCGCTAGCGTGTTTATAAATAATAGAGTCTAACGCTAAAAATCTATCTAGATTTGATGTTAGTTTCTGTAAACCTAACTCACTTTCAGAACCACTTTCTGTTCTTAAAAACAAACTTAATTCTTGGTAATTCGTTTTAATTTGCAAAACTGGTTTGTCTTTCTTGTTAAAAGGTTGTGGTATCGTATAATTTAAAGAAGAAACACACCCTCCGTTAAAAGTGTTATTTTGGTTTTCAAAAATATTTTCACCGTTAGGCTCTTCTATTTTTATAAAATTAAATGCGTTTGCTTTAGATATAGAAAAGTAAGGTTTTAATTTGCTAACACCAGATATAGTAAAGTCTTTTGTTACTTGACATCCGTATTGGTCTTTTACGTAAAGAGTATAATCTCCCTCAGATTGACCTGTAAAAATAGAAGATGTACTCCAATTCAAACCGTCTAAAGAATACTGTTTATTAAGTGAGTTAGCATTTGAAACATAAATATTTACAGTAGTTCCGTTTATTAATGTATTTGTTTGTATTGTTATATTTGAAGACAACAATTTTTCTACAAACAAGTAATCGTTAAATGGACCAGCCTTGTTTATATCTGCGTTTGTTTGTGTTGGGAAATTAATTTGCTTTCCTTGAGCGTCTGTTAGAATAATTTTAAACTCAGAACCTCTAGGATAAGGTATAGATAATGTTGTAGAGTTTAACGGTGTAGTCAATCTATCTAAAGTATATGTTACAATATTTGTTGACGTACTTATATTGACTTCAAAACTTTCACAGGGAATAGATTCAAAAGTATCTATTGAAGAACTTACAACCTCGAAAGGTAAGCTAGATGTATTATTTTGTATAATTGCCTCTATGTTTCCTGTTATAGTTAAGTTCTGAAACTTAAATATTTCGCTATTCGATACGATTTCAACAACAGATGAATTTATATAGTTAACAGTAAAAATATTAAGACCATTGTAATCTAAATTAAAGTAAGCTATAAATCTAGAAGAAATATCTGGGTATTGTAAACCAGTGTCAACTAAAGGAATCTCGTAAGAAGCTCTTCTTGTTATTTTCCACGTCTCTATTAAGTTACTTACTACTTGATTTGTAGAGTTATTAAAATATTCAAAAGATATAGAATCATTTTCAAAAAGAACACCTGTAAATGTTATTGTAATTTTAGAATTTGCCATTTTATATTATGTCTTCGTTAGCTAGTAAAAATTCAAATGTTGGGTTATCAGAGTATTCGTACTTTAAAAAGTAACCTCTCTCAATATCTCCTTTTTCATTAACCCATTCCATTTTAAAGTAAAAGTTAGGTATCTCTCTATCTCCGACTTTAGTTTTTCCAAAAATAAGGTTTTCAACCTCAGCCGTGTAAGGATGTGTAAATTTAATTATTTCATTCTTAAAAATAGGTCTTTTTAAATCAGATACTTTTATATTTTGACTTTCCTTAATATCTTCCTCTTCTTTAAACTGCATTGATAAGTCTCTATTTGAGGAACTACTTGTAAAGTTGATAAATTTTTCTTTAAATAAATATACCCCAGAATTAAAAATACTAGCCATTCTTATAAGAATCCTCATAGGAGTAAAAATCATACTTGTAAAACTCTCTGGGTCATGTATACCTGTTGGAGATTTTTCAAGCCTATCAGACCAATGTACTTGACCGTATTCATAAATATCATTTTCAAGTCTTTTTAAATCTAAAAACCAATTATCTTCATCTCCAGATAAACTATCGTCTCCGTTTGTTAAAATAGGTTTTCTTCTTAATGTTTCTAACTTATATTCATCTGCTCTAATTTTACTTAATTTGTTGAATTTATTTTTTGTATTGTAAATAGGTGTTATAAAATTTGACTTTATATTTGGTTCATCAAGACCCATTTCTTGGTCAAGCTTTTGAACTTTCTCGTAACCAAATTCTAAACCACTATAAAAAGAGCGAGCTTCCGTGTTTCTCTCTACTTTTGAAATTTGAGATTGAAAACTACCAATAATATCGTCTCTGTAAAAATACCTTATATCTTCAACAATCAATCTTTGATTATTACCTATATTTTCAATACCACTACCTAAATTAAATACATTACAAATAGATTGCAAACCATTTTTTATAGATAATATAGGAGACTTATATCTAATAGCGTCTTTTTTAAAATTACGAACCCATAAACCAGACAAAAACCCTATTAAACCGTAATCTCCGTCTTTCTTATAGTCCTTCGTTCCGACCCTACCTAATATTTCAGAATAAAAAGAATCATCCCTTCCTGTTATAATTAACATTAATCTATTTAAAACATCGTGAAAGAAATTAAATTTAATACTTGGTGATGGTTCAAAAAAACTAGATTCTTCTATCGTATAACTACCTATTATATTTTCAATAGGTTGATTTACTTGGATAGTAGTTGCCATATAAAATCTTAAAGACTGCCTAAATCCAACGTTCTTGTAAACTCTAGAACCAGTAAATGATACTTCTGAATTACGAGTTGGGTGTGTTCCCGTAAAAATAATATCGCTTTCAACCTCCGTATATCTAGCTGTATCTTCATCGTAATCATATCTTACAACTAAAAAGCTAGAATCAGCAAATAAAATAGCTTTTGATATATTAAAATTTATTGTTATATCTTTTAAAGGCTCTTCTGATAATGAAAAACCATAAAACATATAATCTCCTGTTAAATACCCTCCAGATAATAAGCCTTGTGTTGAACTAGAGTGTCTAGATGGTCCTTCGGTTATAACTTCGTTTAATATACCTTGAGCAAAAGTTAAAGGAGTTGTAGAGGGAATAAATTTACCAGTACCTACGGCATTTAAACTACGACCATTAATTTTTAAAAACATCTCATCTAGTGGTTTTATAATCTTATTGTCAACAGTTTCTAATCTTTCTACCTCAAACTCTTCGTCTTCATAAGCGTCTAATAAATCCATTAAAGTATTAGAGTTAAAAGTTATACTCAATACATCATCTTTTATTTTTCTAGTTGCAAAATCTGCAAATAAGAAATATTTTTCAACCCATTGAACCTCTCCTTCTTTATCTTCAAGTCTATATACTATTAAGTTTATTTTTCCTAAAATACTGTTGCGAGTATATTCGTTTTCAATTATGTCTTTCTCTTCATTATTAAAGCTTAGCTCATTTGATACTTGGGTTATAACACCGTGATATTCCATATTTCTCATAGCATCTAAACCTACTTCATTCCATCCTATAATATTTTTAACAACAATAGATTGACCTGTACTATCAGATAGTACGAATCTTATATAATCTTGTAAACCTGCTTTTGTATTAGCCATTAAATCTTGATTTTTTTAGTAAATAAGTGTTAGGTAATTTATTTGTTAAGTTAACTTTATTATTTATTCTAGCATTACTAAAACCTTTACTTATAGAAGTTTCTATAACATTACTAAGGTTGTCAAACTCAAGTTGAGAAAATTGATTACCATTAGATAAGATAGAGTATAGCATAGAATTTTTAACCATAGAGTCGTAATCCTTATGAACCGTATCTCCTTTTTTCAAACTAACGATTGCATTTCTCGTATCTGTTGATAGTATTTTTCCGTTTCTTTCAACATACTCTTTTTTACCTCCGTCGTTAATCATTGCTACGTGGTCTTGTTTTGCATTATCTAAACCGTCTGCGTATTGAGGTATAGGTGATGCTAATACAGCTGCGGCTTGAAGAGCACCTAAAGCAATCATAGCAGGTACTGCTAATAAACCTAAAAAACCACCATCAGCTGGTAATCTAGTAATAGCTACAGCTGTGTTTATAGCAATATCTACCAAGGCTTGAGCTTTTCTAAATTTAGCTTGTCTCTGTTCTTCTTTTAGTCTTTTCTTTTCTAGAATAGCAACTGCGTCATCTCTTTGTTTTTCAAGTGCTTCTTTTTTAGATTTATCATTTTCAGCTAACTCAATTAACCTATCATATTTTTTTTCTTCTGCTCTAATCTCAGCATCAATAGCTTCTATTTTTCTATCTGAAAAAGCATCAATTAAACCAAATATAGATTGAGAAAATTCTTTTAACAAGTCTAACTGCTTTATTAAAGATTCATTTGTAACGTCTAAAGATGATTCTGCTGCATTGGCTTTTAGCTTTGTTTCTAGCTCTGCTATTTCTTCATATACAGCTTTTTTAATATTACCTTCTAACTCCCATAACGCAACTTGGTCTTTCAAGTATTTAATTTGGTCGTTAATCATATCGTTATAAGCGCTAACTTTTAAGTCCTTTATTTCTTGCTGTTTTTGTTTCTGACTTTTATTACTAGCATTTATAGCATTTATTTCTAGCAATAAGGTTTTCTTGTAATTATTAACTAACTGCTCTTGCTCTGAATCGAAATAATCTTCATATATTTTTTGTTTCTTTTTCTCGCCTTCCTCTGTTACCTTTATAATATCTTGTATCTTTTTTTCTTCTGCTATAATCATTTCATCAGCAGTCATTTTCTTTGTCTTAAATTCTTCTTTAGAAGCATCTTCAATTATTCTTACTCTCTTTTTATATTCTAAGTCAATTATTTGTGTTTCGTAAACCAAGATACTCGCAGTGTATTCTAAGCTATCAGTAGCGTTTGATTCTGCTGAATTTCTTAAAACATCTAGTCTAGCAATTAATGTTTTTAACTGAGCAATTCGAGAGTCAAGGTCTGATGTATCTGTTTTTCTTTTTTTACTACCATTTGGTTCTATTATAATATCAGGAACTTTACTAGGTGCTTCAACGGCTTTTCTAAGTGTTAAAAAATCAGCTTTTAATTTAGCTAAAGTAACAAGGGAATTATCCATATTGTTATTAAACTCAGTAATAACTCCGTTTTCATCTTTAAATAAACCTCCATTTTTAAGTACATCTATATTGTGTAAAACTCTATTTTCGTCTTTTGGGTTGAGTTGTTTTTTAGATTCTTCCTCAGCCTTTTTTAATAGTTCCTGTCTTTTTTCTATGAATAATTTTTGTGTTAAAAACTCCTTTTCAGAAGCTTCTATATTAATTTTAGCTCTCTTTCTTTGAGCTTCTTCTCTTTTTTTATTAGCTATTAATAATTCATTAATTAATTTAGCACCATCTTCTTCTAGCTTCTTTTTTAAATCTCCACTAGCTAGTTCGGTAGTTTTTCTATTTTCTAATATTTTTTCCCTTAACTTATCATAATATCCTATCATACCCATTCCGTCTTCAACATCCCATTCAGCTTCAAGCCTTAATGATTCTTCAGATTTTTTCATAAAATGAGAAAGATTTTTTTGCAAAATTTGAGCATCATCCATAATAGCTAAACTTATATCCTCAAATCTATTACTTATCCATTCAAAAACATCGCCTAACCAACCAGAACTAGAACCTATTACTTTTATAAAGTTTTGCCAAGAACTTGTCATTCTATTTTGTGCAGCTACAATAGTATCTACTTTATCTATGTTTTCAATACCAAAAGCAATTTCTACAGCTCTAGCAAAGTCTGGCAGAACCTTAGCGGATAATACCTCTCCTTTTTTCATCATAGTATCAAGCTCTTCTATTGTTTTACCCATAGAAGCTGCCATAATTCCCATAGCACCTGGCAATCTTTCTCCTAATTGCCGACGCAACTCCTCGGTTGTTACTTTACCTTTAGATAACATTTGTTCAAGAGCAAGGTAAACTCCACTTAATTCGTCAGTTTTTAAACCAAGAACAGATGAAGCTTTTGTCATAGACTTAAATATACTTTCTGTATCTCTCATATTTAGACCAGAGTTTTTTGCCGCAGCTAAGAATTTTATATACCTTTCTGTTGTAGATACTAAATTAACCCCAAAATCATTAACTATACCGTCTAAAAAAGCAGTGTTATTTGCAACATCATAAGCTCCCTTAGAAACTCTTTCTAAAGTAAATCTTAAACTATCAAATGTTTTTATTAATGAAAATGCATTTTTAATTATATTGGCAAATAATTGAATACCAGCAACTATACCAAAAGCTCTTGTAATTGATTTAACACTACTTAAAATACCTTTAAAAGCTCCTCCTGTTTTCTTAGCCTGTAATTGACTCTTTTTTAAAGAAGCTTCAAGCTTTTCGTTTTCAGCTTTAAGTAGTGCGGTTTCCTTTTTTAAATTCCTTGTCTGAGTAACGTAATTCTTTTGCGATTTTTGAGAGTTTGCTAACTGCTTTTGTAACGATGTGAACTGAGCATTTGTCTGAGAAGAAACACCATTTAATGAAGCTAAAGCATTTTGTAAATCCGTAAAACTTTTAGAAGTATTTTTTGTCTGCCCTTGTAAACTTTTAAACTCAGCTATAAGCTTTTTTATAGCTTCTATACTATCGGCTGTGTTTATATTAGTATTTGCCATTATTATTTATTTTTTAAGCTATTTATTTGTTTTGCTTTTTCTGAGCTAATATTTACCATATTAACCCATTTTGTTACGCTTGTTTTTCTGACTTCAATTTCCCTACCAAGTTCAAGACTCATTTCTAAAAGCAGAGCTTCTTTGTCTAAGTTTCTTTTTATTTCCTTTTTTGTGGTCTTGAATCTTTTTGTATAATTTACTTTGTTTATTCTTATCTTGTTGTTTAGGTTCTTTATCCTCGAAATAACGCTTTTTAATAGCTTATCTAGACCTAGCTTATTACTTGTATCAAAACCGAAAGAAGATAGCAGTAAGAGTACCTCAAAATCGTTTGTTTCATTAAATATTTCTAAAATGTTCTTTAATGAATCTCTTTCAAACTCATAATTAAGTATTGCTATTTGCATTTTAAAACCTACAAGAACCTCTCTATTTGATGTTAACTCAGAGTATTCTTCTATTATTTTAGTAAATAGAATTTCTGCTTCTACTACATCAAACTTAAAATCCTCCCCCTCTATATAATCTTTTGAAAGGTAAGCATAACTAGCCTCATCTATTATTTTATAGAAATTGTATATAGGTAAATTTGAACACGATTTATAGTAATTTACTGACATTATGATGATTTTAATAGTTAAGGAGAATAACAGTAGCTCTTGTTTAAGGACTAAGAAACTTAGCTAGTCTGTTTAATGAAGATTTCTCAATGTAAATATATAATTAAAATTTAATATCTATCTTTTGATTTGGAAAAATTATATTATCTATATATGGCTTTATCCATCTCTTAAATATTTCCTCTCCGTCTTTTGGGGAAAAACCAAACAACTCATTACCTTCGTAGTGTTCTACTAGAAATCCTGTCTTAGAATTATTAGGTGCTGTAAATGTAATTTTATTACCTACTTTTACAAGTTTCCAACTAGCTTTCCATTTTCCCGTATCTCTCAATGTTACGTGTGAAGACGTTTGACCTTTCTTTTTCTTTTTCTTTATAGTTGAAGGTTTATACTTTGGTCTTAAAGGCATATCGTTAGCGTCAGTTCCGTATAGGTACATTCTTTGCTTTGGAATACCTAAAATATATCCGTCAACACCGCTAAGTAATTTCCAAACCTCTTGAGTATAGTTATTCCCTAAATGCTCTATTCTTTTTACGTAAGTATCTAAATCCATATTTTGTAATTAAAAAAACCCTTTACGAATATACGCAAAGGGTTTCAAATTAATAAAAAAACCAAATTATACTATTGTAGCAGACTCAATGTTTGAGCGGAACAATAAGTCTCCAACAATAACTACGTCGTAATTATCTGCGCTAGAAAACAACTTAACAGATAAAGCTCCAACTGATAGAGAGGTAACTGTTAAAGTATATTGTCCCGGTGCTGTCTCAGTACATACACTAGGAACTTGACTTGAACCTGCGCTTGTAACTACAAAATCAGAAGCAGTCAACCCTTCTACTGGGGAACTTTCGTCAGAAGCTAATACAGTCGTAATGCTTATTGAAGTATCTCCCGAAGAAGGTATGTTGCTTAATTTAATTGTTGCTCCGTTAATTGTAGGAACTTCTTCTTGAGAAAAACCTATGCTATCACGCTCTACAATTCCGTAGCTAGAATCAAATTGATACCTATCAGTAAATTGCATAACTAAAGAACGACTTTCTGCGTCTCCACCCTGTACTTTACTCTTACGCATCTCTGCCGTAACTTGACCTAAAGTCAAACCTACGTAATCTCCCTTAGAGTTAACTCCAAATAACCATTTCCCATCATCATCAATAAGAATCGCTCCTTTTGATTTGTAAGAAGTTAATTTGGACATTTGTCTAAAGAACTCATGTCCTTCCTCGAACATAAACTTATACTTAGGCAATCCTTTTAAGTTCAATCTCTCTACTCCTGCTGAGTTTGTTGAGTAAGCGTCTTCTGATGACATTTCTTCAAAAGCACTAGACTCAATAAGAGGTATTAAATTTCCTTTTTGTACTTCGCCTTGTAAATAAGCGATAGTTAATTCTGTTTCCTTTGGGATAACAAAACCTTTAGCTGTTAGAATAACGCTTGACGGTGTTCCGAAAGATTGTAAACAACCTAGTTTACCTGTATTCGCTGAATCACCTCCGCAGTCCTCAAGCTTACTCATAATATCTATTAATGCTGACATATTATTTTATTCTTTTAATATTAATTAAATTTTCGTAAATCTCTTTGTTTGATGTCTCAAATGTATCTCCGTAGAAATATTTTTTATTATCAAAACCAAATTCTCTTATTACAAATCCTTTGTATTTATTTTTCTTAGCCATAATTAATTGGTTTTAAACATTCTATATTGTCCTTAAATTTTATCCTAATATCTAGCTTTACCGCATCCCAAATATCTATTGTTCCGTTTGACTCTGAATCTGCTGAGTAGTTCGGGTGTTTAAAAGAAGAGAAACCATCTTGACCTTCTCTTTCAGATATATTTGAATGTGTAAGTCCGTGTACTAAGTTTTTTGTCAAAGGATTTAAAACCAAATCAAAAGACCTAATGTACCTTTGGTCGTTAAAAAGTTCTTTTCTAGTTTCCCTTGTCGCTATAACAAATGAACAGTTCTTAATTAAATTCTCATATCTAGTTCCTAGGTAATTGTCGTTAGAAGGTAAAAGCCATATCAAAGGGTATGAATTTTCTTTATTTAACTGAATGTATCTATTTAACTCCATTTCGTCTCCCCAATGAAATTTAGGCTTTACAGCTTTATTTTTATTGAGTTGCACTAACGGCATAGTATTTACAATCTCTCTTATACTATATTCAGATACAATCATATTCCAAAAGATGTTAGTTCGTCGTAAAAACGAAATTCAAAATCTGGGAACGAAGTTTCATCTAAATCGTTCTTATCAGTTAAATACTCCAATAAGCAAACATTAACTGCGTTTCCTCTCCAATCAAGACCAAGAGAACCAAAACCATTGAGTAAAACTCTAGGCTCTTGAAATAAAACTCCTTGATACCCTTTTATAAATTCTCTGTGAGCCTTTATGAATTTAGGTGTAGGGTTTACGTTCTCTGCGTTCTTGGAAGTGTTTTTAACAACACCAGTTGTAGTGTAAACTTCGTTATCATTTCTCATGTACTCAGCAAAAACATAAAACGCAACAAAACTCTGTTTTTGAAAACCTATTAAACCATCCCAAATCTTTTTATCTCCGTTGTCGTTAGTATAAGTTTCTCCCTCTACTAATTTCTTCCATTTTGGGTCAGCGCTATCTAAGTCTCCTAAAGCTATTTGTAATTGCGAATATAAATCAACACCTAGTGCACCTAAAAGTAACTCTCTTTCGTATATATCAATCATAACCTCTAAATCAGTTCTAACAGAAGGAGCTGTTGTAGGTTCTACATTCACGTCTTTGTTATTTGGAATATAAAGGTTTGCGTTCTCGAAATATGTTACGTCTATTATACTAGGCATTGTTTATTTTTTTCGTTTTATTTTGAGATGTTTTAACTAGATTTTTTCGGAGTTTTTTTAGTAGCTTTTTTAGGAGCTTCTTCCGAATAATCTTGTCTTTTTTTAATAGCATCAGCAACGTCTGATGCTACTCTATAAGTCTTTCCTTTCCACTTTAGCTCAACCGTTGTAGCTTTAAAGTGTCCTTCTTTTTTTTCAGTTCTTCCCATAGTACTATACTATTTCTAATGCAGCCTTAGCGGTAGCGAAGTTACCTGTAACAAAAGCAGGATAATGGTTAGACTTAACTCTATGAACTAATCTAGCCTCAGCTAAGATAGTAACAAAGTTTTTTGTGAAATCGTCATTTTCATAACCTACATCGAATACTAAACCTTCTCTGAATCTTACTCCAGATTTAGTGAAATCTCCTACTAAGAAATCTCCTTCTGTTACTCCAATATTTTCAATTACATTAATACCCTTTATAGTAGTACCGTCTACACTTCTGAAAGGAGGTAAGATATAGTGTCCATCACTAGCTTTCTCTAATTCCATAGCTGTAACGTCGCTTGGGTGCATAACAATATAATTTGGTTGAAACAAAGCTATATTGATTTGATTAATAGCTACTCTCAATACATCTGCGTTATTAGCCTCACTAACTGTTGCTGCGAATGAACCTGCTGTAAAAGCAGTAGCGTTCTCTAAGATACCTACTAAGTTTTGACCTAATCCATCTCCGCCTAATACTTGAGTGTCAATCTTTAAGTTAATTAACTCTGTTAATTCTTGATTGATTTCAGCTTCAATTAAAGCAACGTCATCTAACATTTCTTTAGATACTTTGATGAAAGCAGTAACTTTACGAACTTGAGCAGAAGCAAGAACTAAGTCAAAGTCAACTTGAGCTTTCTTAGCACCTTCCGCAGTCATTGCCGCATCTCCTTCTGGATTAGCTTGCTGAACCCATTCCCAAAGGTTTGATGAAATAATACCTGTGTTTACTAATTCTACAATAAAAGGCTGTCTTCTAACAATTCTAGTAATACCAGCTTCTCTTTCCGCTTGAATAACACCAGCTCCTACGTTTGTAGATACAAGCATATTTCCAACCGCTTTGGTTGTCATTCTAAGGTTTTCTTTAGAGTTTGAATCTTTTAAGCTTTTTAAAGCATCAGAGTTCTCATTCAATAACCTCTTAACCTCTCCTCTTAAAGTAGTATCTGCTCCACCTTTAGAATTTAACTCTTTACGCAAATTTTCAATCTCATCAGATTGATTTTTTTGAGCAGTTTTTAAATCTTTGTTTAGTTGCTCTAAACTTTCAACTGACTTTTTTAACTCTTCTGAGTTGTCGTTGATTTCTTTTAAGACTTTAGGGTCTAAATCTTTGAAAGCTTCTTTAAGCTTATCATCCATTGACGTTCCGATTGTTTTTTCAATCTTAGCAATTAATGCTTTAAATTCGTCTTCGTTCATTTCTAAAAATTTTTAATGTTAATACTTGTTTTACTAATTGCTTCTAATATACTGAAAGTGCTTTCTGCGGCTTTCGACTTCTGAGTGTCCATATTGTTTATAAAATCCAAAATAGTCGGCTCACTTTTTATATTTAATGTTGGTGTGATAGGATTTGAACCTAACGGTACTGCTGACCCTTCAATTACTTTAGCTTCTTGCACGACCCAAAAGTAACCATTTTTTTCAGCTTCTTGTTTATTTACTATTGAATTTATGTTTTTATCCCATAAAGACTTTTCTTTTTCGTAATCTTTGTCGTTTATAGCTAGGTCTAATTTAACATATCTCATACCTACTGAGTGGTTATTTACGTAACCTTTGCTATATTGCTCGAACATAAAAGGGTTTCTTTCCTTTCTAACGTTAGAATCAAAAACCAAAGCTTGAGTTTCTCCCTCTATATCGTAACCTAATTCTTTCCAAGAATACGTTTTAACACTAGCTTTTAAATCCTCGCCACTAGCAATAATCTTATCAAACTCATTAGATTTATGCTCTTGAACGTGTAATATCCTTTTGTTCTCTTTTAAAGATTTATTCCAAATACCTTTTATATGAACGTCTCCGTGCGAGTCTAATATATTTGTAGTATTTATAATTGTCCTAGTTTTTACCATATCGGATTCAACACTTTGAGTTTCTTCTGATTTAGTTATGTTTTTTTGAACCTCTCTAGGTAGGTGGTCGATAGATAATCCATCAGCGTATTTTACTGCAGACTTTTTTTGAGTCAACAAAATCTCTTTGTTTTCAATTAAAAAACCAAAAAGCTCTTTTTTTGTTTTAAAGTTTGGAATATCTATTTTCATTTTATTACTTTTTAATAATCTCTCTGTTATCGACCTTTTCTTGCCTTTTATTTATTATTGATTCAATCTTAACTTTCTTAATTTCCTTCTGAGTTGGTTTCTGAACCTTGTTGCTCTCCATTTTGATTGTTATTATTGTTATTGCTTGATTCTTGCTGAACTTCTTTTAAAACTACCCCTTTGTCAAAACCTAGTAACTCTAAAATAACATTATCTGGCAAACCAGCATCTCTATAAGTTTTTAAAGCCTCTCCTCTTAATTTGTGAGCTTCGTACTTTTCTTTTAAGATATGTTGCATTATTGGTAAATGCTCATAACTTCCAACAACCTCAAGACCTTCATCATCTAGCAATCTTTGAAAAACCTCTATAACAGAGTTTAACGTTGACTGCATTTCGTTCTGAACGTAAGAAACCATAGATTCCTTAAAGTTATTGTATGTTGTTTTTTTAGCCTCTAAGCTTAAAATATCTTTAGGAATATGTAA
>Ga0099847_1000421_pt1 | contig 14440 bp, 21 predicted proteins | sample CB_VirMetaG_2_FD_78178 | JGI IMG/M metagenome (GOLD analysis project Ga0099847, IMG submission 78178) | Freshwater to marine saline gradient viral communities from Chesapeake Bay - CB_1504_2 Viral MetaG | ecosystem: Environmental > Aquatic > Marine > Coastal | place: USA: Chesapeake Bay...
GCATTATCACTGACTACATCAAGAGTAGCTTGAGCTGTTTGCCAAGGATAGTTGTTTCCTGTTTCCCGAATAGTTTCAAAAGCAAGTGAGCCAATACTAGAATGGAATCCAAATTTATTAACCATAGAGTAACCAGGAACTTTACCTTGTTGAACTGCTAAATAAAATGGAATGTCATCAACTGTACTTCCACCTGTTATTGGATTTACGTTATTACAAGACATTAATTAAACCTCATATTAAACCATGTGAATCTTTGTAGTTCTTGTTTTAAATCTTCTTGATAAGCAAAGTTAAGTTCATTCTTTAAAGTATCTAAACCTTCTCTTAATTGTCTTTGATTAGTTTCTTCGTATTGAGGAGTTGGTTCAGGTATGATTGCGCTAATTTTTGCCATTATCTTCTTCCTCCAGCTGCAATATCTAATCGTAAAGTTCCATATCTCCATGATTCATCTACTGCATCGTTTTCAATTTTTAATGACACTTGTCTTCCTCTCACTCTTGTACTGACATAAGTGGTAGTAGTGTTACACGTAAAAGGACCGGTAATTAATGGTCCATTAGAATCCGATTGTTCTGTTTGACCTGGATAGTTTCTAAAGAACATAGTAATTTTCGCATTGCCTGATAAATTTTTAAAGTCAGGTATAAATCTAGATACTCTCATTACTTGTTCACCATCTCCCTGTATTCCTTGTTGTATAGAAATATCATAATCTCCAGATTGAATATAAGATGTAATAGCAGTTGCATTTCCATTTGCATCTACTTCATTAACTCCTGTTTCATGCGCCCAGTATTTAGAAGAACCAAAAGTATTGGTTACTCCATTGATAGTTGGAAAGGTAGGAGTTCCATTGGATGTAAATTGAGAAGCATAAGGTAATGCATAAGTATGGTTATCTTCATAACTAGTTCTAGCTAAAGATCCAGTTGTCCAAGTTTTTTCTATAAAATTATAAACTACATTTCTATTAATTTGTGTTGAAGCATTAGCTGCATAAAACCAACCTACTTCATTGTATAAAGAGTTATGATAAGCAAAAGCAATTTGATTAGCATTATAGTTAATACCTAAAGCATCACCTTGTGTCGTAAATACAAAGTCCTCTACAAGCGATGGTAATTGTTTTACGGTTCCATCGAACATAAAAAAACCTCCACCAAATCCCATCCAGAAGACAGAACCTTGTGCATAGACCGCTGCATGTTGACCCAAACATCCACAGTTAGAACCAACTTGTCTAATAGTAAAAGTAAAAGGTGGACCCACAAACTGTATTTGATAAGCAGCTTGATCTGTTAATACCAATACATAATCTTTCCCTTGAACTGCTGTTATAATTTCATTGCCTTGGTCAATTAAAAATGTACCTGCTGTATTATTTGCTGTTGGAGTATAAGTACTTAAATCTTCTTGATTAGAAAATCTGATAAACATTTTATTTTGTGTGGAAGCAGTTCCAATGGTAGTTTCTGTTCCCATTAAAAACAAATGTCTATCTCTATCGGACACTAAACTCATTAACGAAGTTGTTGGTGCACCTGATACAACAGTTGCTCTAATTTCTAAAGCACCAGCTATTGCAGGATTCCATGTGTAAGTTGCACCATTCCTAACCGTTGCTACTAGCAACTGGCCATAATTATCTAGCGACCAGGAGCCAGGATCAAGTACAACGTTAGTTGATGATGATTCTTCTCCCCACCCTGGTCCACCAACATAAGATCCCCAATCTGCAGTTCCCCAACCATAAGCAGGTGTTTGAAATACAGGACCAATAGTAATGTATTTATTAAAGGTAGCTGAACCTTGAGCTGACATACCTGTGCCAGTTTCATTGGACGGCATTGTAATAGTAATAGTATTTGCTGTTGGTTGTGAAATAACTTCAAATACATTTGTTTGAAAATCTCCTGTTGTATATCCTGTTTCTCCACCACCGGGTAAGGACACTGATTTAAATTTAATGTAATCTCCAACAACTAATCCATGAGCAGTTTTATTAACTGTAACTGTCGCTGATCCTGTTGTTGAATCAAAAGTACAACCTGTTACATCTGCTTCAACTGGAGTAATATCATAAAAAGCACCTTCATAATAAATGACTAATAATTTAGAAGTACCTAAAGCCGCATATTTTTTTCCTGTTAAATCTGTCCAACTGTGTTGATCTCGTACAGGGCCAGCTAACGTGTTATCAACTAGCTGTTGCCAACCGCCTATTTTCTCAGGTTGTCCATAACGAAAACGAACATTATTTCCGTCTACCCATTGACCTTCGGCCCCTGTTTCCGTTTGTTGTTTGTTAAAACCTGGTTTAAATTGTATCTTCTGTAGCATATACGTTGATTTATATAGTTTTTTCTGTTAATTTCAACGCAGAAATTAAAATGATAATAGCAGGAATTCACACAAACCACAATGCTGGTGTTACATTAATTGATAGAGGTCATATTATCTTTTCTACCGAAGAAGAGAGATTATCTAGAGTTAAAAGAGATTCTAGCCCTTTTCTTACTATAGGTAAAATAAGATATAATTACATGCCTGCAGGAAAAGAATTAACTTTTGCCGCTATCAGTGGATTTACCTCTATTAGTCATCCAGTAGGAAATGTATTAGATCCATGGTCTGGAGAAAATGTTTACATTTCTTTTTTAAAAAAATTACAATTAATATCTCATAATTATCAAGTAGTTGATTTTGGTAATTGTCATCATTTGCTTCACGCTGCTACTGCTTTCTATCGATCTGAATTTGAAAATGCAATTGCCATTGTAGTAGATGGATCAGGTAGTCCTTTACATGGATTACAAAATATTGAAGCAGAAAGTATTTATGAATGTTCTTATCCGCATTCTTTTAAACCTTTGTATAAAAGAACTATGAGTGAAGGAGATATCTCTTTTACGAAAGATAAAGATTGTATTTGGTTTAATCATCCAGCTCCAGGAATAGGATCTATGTACGATATGATAGGATGTAGTTGTGGTTTTAAATTATTAGATTGTGGTAAAACTATGGGTTTAGCTCCTTATGGAAAACAAGATCCTGCTTTAGGTAATTTAATTAAATACGAAAATGATTTTCCTATTGGCGATTATGATATTATTAATTTTATTCCAAGACATAATAATCTTGGATATTTTGAATTTACAAAAGATAATTATACTGTTGGAAAAGCAAAAGAAGACTTAGCTTATGCTATACAAGAACAATCAGAACAAGCGGTACTACATTTAATTAATAAAGCAAAACAACTATCTTCCTCTAAAAACATTGTATTATCTGGTGGGTTTTTTCAAAACTGTAAAGCTAATTATCGTATTGTAAAAGAAAATCCAGATTACAACATTTATGTAGAACCTCTTTGTTATGACGGAGGATTATCTTTAGGCGCTGCCTTATTACAATTCCATGCAGTAACCCCTAATGGAAGAATTAAAAATATAAAAGAAAAAATTAAAATAACATGATTCATGAAGTAATACGATTATTAAAAGAACAAAAAGCAGTGGGTTTGTTTCAAGGAGCATCAGAAGCAGGCGCTAGAGCATTGGGAAATAGAAGTATTTTGTTTGATCCAAGAAATCCAAAAGGAAAAGATATTATAAATCAAATTAAAAAACGTGAATATTTTAGACCTTTTGGTGCTAGTTGTCTGCATGAAAAAGCAGAAGAATATGTGGATATGTACCCTTTAAAAGAATCTCCATATATGTTATATGCTTTCCCAGTAAAAGAAGAAAAGAAACATGAAATACCAGCAGTAGTTCATGTAGACGGTACTTGTAGAATGCAAACAGTAAAGAAAGAAAACAATAAAGTATTACATACTATTTTATCTGGATGGTATCAAGAAACTAATGTTCCTGTTTTATTAAACACGAGTTTAAATGGAGCAGGCCAACCTTTGGCTTATGTTCCGATAGATGCTTTTATAGATGGATTAGATTATATTTACTATGCAGACGACAAACAAATATTAGATAGGAGAAAATAATGGAAATTAGAGATGACCTTTTTGACACAAAGTATTTAGTGGATATGTTAGAAGAACTAAATAACACAGACTTTAAACCAAACAATTTAGCTAACCGAAGTACATGGCCTTTAGGATGGGCTGGAGCAACGCATAGAATTTTTAGTTGTCATATATTGTATCGGTTTACAAGACACTTAGTAAGACAACATCCTAATCATGGATTAGTAGAAATGTATGTAAAAATGTATGAGCATTTAGAAAAAGTATTTAAATTAAAACAACCCACTATCTTAACGAGTATTAATATTAATTTACAGTTTAAAGGAATGGATGGATCTTGGCATAAAGATTATGGTCCTATGGGGATTTTATTTATGGTAGGAGAAGAAGGAGAAGGTGGAGAATTTATAATTAAAAAGAATAACGAAGAACAAAAAATACCATTTAAAAATGGAAGAGTTATTTATTTTGATCCTACTGTAGAACATAGAGGTCTTGCTTTTACAGATCCTTATAAACCAAGATACACAGTACAATTTTTATTTGCAGAAGGAGCATTATAATGAAAACGTTTGATTTCCCTAACTTAGGATACATTGTAGATAAGTTACCTGAAGATGTTCTACAAGTTATTAAACAACATGTAGATCAAGTCGCAACTAAAATGGATAAAGATCCATCTATTGTTCCACATGGATTAGAAGAAATATTTCCTAATGAACCAGCTAAAAGAAGAAATTACCGTTGGTATAGAGACGAGTATCCAGATCTTTATCACACAGTAGAACCTTATATTAAAAGAGTAAGTGCCACTTATAAAAATATATATAAATATCCTAATGTATTAATATCAGCATATGACAACGGTAGTCAAAAAAATATGAACTATGTTGGAATAGATCAAATGAAAATGGATTGTCTATGGGTTAATTTTCAAAAACAATATCAATGGCTGCCTATGCATATGCACAATGCTCTATATTCTTTTGTAATCTATATTAACATTCCTTACGATATTAAAGAAGAATTAAATCACCCCGATTTTCAATCAGCAAAAACAGGATCTTGTTTTAATTTTATTTACAATAATGTTTTAGGAAATGTTTCTAAATTAGAACTAACCTTAGACAAACAATGGGAAGGTTCTATGGTATTTTTTCCAGGGGAATTAAATCATATTGTCTATCCTTTTGTAACTTCTACTGGATATAGAATAGCTGTTGCAGGAAATGTAGTTTATGATGATGGAAAATAAAATAGAGTTTATTCTTTGTAATAAAAATTTAGAAGGTGTCATACCTTATCCAAAACCTGCGTCTCATTTTATCCCAGAACAATATAAAAAATTAACTAAAGTAATAGATGGGGATGTACAAAGACCAACAGTGAAAAGTTGTATTCCTTTTCTTGATGCTTTGACCGGTGGTTATATCATACCTTTTTATCAAGATTATATTATAGATGCAAAAGAAACTAATTTTACCATTGTCCCATCTATGCCTAGAGAAGTTATGGAATACCACGGTAAAGAACAATTAACCGAAGAACAAGCTAATGGAAAAGATAGAGCAGGTAAATTTAAAAATGAATGGATTGTTGTAACTCCACCAGGATATAGTTGTTTATTTATAGCTCCTTTGAATCGTAAAGAAGAAAGATTTGAAATTATAACAGGTGTAGTAGATACCGATACTTATCATAACACAGTTAATTTTCCTTTTATTAATAAGAAATGGAATCAAAAAACATTAATCAAACAAGGGGAGCCTATGGTTCAAGTTATTCCTTTTAAGAGAGAAGCTTGGAAAATGAAAGCTGGTTTTAGATGGTTCCAAGAAGAACACAATAAATCTATTCATAAACTATTTACTTCGATTATAGATAAATACAAAAATAAATTTTGGAAAAAGAAAAGCTATAAATGATACAAATTATAGATAATTATTTTAAATCTAAAGATTTAGATTTTATGTTGCATTTGTGTGATCATTTACAAATGGGTGCCTACACAACCGAAAAAGGAATCTATGCTTTTGGCAGTAAAGAACTTCCTGCTAAAGTCAATGAGATTAATAATAAAGCTCTTCAAAAAAGATTAAACTTTCCTGTTTCTAAATATCATAATTATGACAGTGTTATTTATTTACGAAAACCAGAAACTATTCTCTATGATGAAATACATAGAGATCATACAGAAACTAAATCAGTGCATGGAACTACCAATGCTAAATGGAATTTATTAGTATATTTAAAAGGTGATTTTAACACAGCTAATGGAACAGGTTTTTTTGAATTAAATAAAGATCAACAGTTTGTATTAGATAGAAGTATTGGTTTTAAACAAAACAGAGCTATTTTATTTCGATCCAAGTTATGGCATGGATCCTTACAACCTCTTCAAAAAGATGTATCTTCTTGGAGATACACCTTTAATTGTTTTATATCTAAATGAAAACACATAACATATTTGCAGACATAATATTTGAAAGTAATCTTCCTATATTAGATTCAGAATATAAATTTATTAAAGAAACTAAATATTCTCCTTATCTATCTGGTGGTGGTCAAGATAGCGATGATAAACAAATTTTAAATCATATAGAATTAAAATCACTTAAAATAAAAATAGTAAATCAATTAACTATTTATGCTCATAATATTTTAAAAATAGATCCTACTATACAATTTTACATGACAGGTTCTTGGGCTAATAAATATAGTTCTACAGAAGGAGCTGGTGTTCATTGCCATCCTTATGCTTACATGAGTGGAGTGTATTATGTAGATGTTCCAGATAACTCTGGAGATATATTTTTTCACAAACGTTCTGCATATTTATCTGGAGGATGTCCTTTAAATTATTCTGAGGCAAATGCCTTTAATTCTACTCTATACCGTATTCAACCTAAAAAAGGTGATTTATTGTTTTTTTCTTCTGATATGTTACATTCAGTAAGTCCCAATTTATCTGATAAAGAAAGATATTCCATTGCATTTAATTTCTTTATCAAAGGAAAGTTAGGAAAAGAACCCTATGGAGTTACTATATGAAGTATGAATTTATATCCAATAATGTAATTAAATGTGATAATTTTTTACCACCAGATAAAGTAAATTTTATTTACGCTGACTTATTAAACACAAGAAAACATTTTGGCATTCCTCATTGGTCTGGTTCTAATCATAAAGATCCTGAAGTTCAGGCTTTTTCACAAAATTGTGGTAATACAGATTATTGGATTGATGCAGATAAACCTGAAACTATTAAAGCTGATAATATTAAACAACTTCATAAATTCTTTTTTCAACAAGGTTTAAGTTTATTTATTCAAGAATCTGGGAGAAAAACTATTTATGATATGTTGTATGTTTATCCTTTAGTATGGTCTATTCATGTGACTGCTTACAATAAAGGAGCTTATTATAATTGGCATAAAGATTCTCATATGACCTATAAAGGTTTAAGAGCTAATATGTTTACGTTTAACTATATGCTTAAAAGTAATAACTCATCTCTACAAGGAGGAAATTTATTAGTAAGAGATAATGGCGAACATGAAATTGAAAGCAAACACAATCAGCTAGTTATTTTTCCTGGGTTTGTGCCCCATGCCGTTACACCTATTCAAGCAGAAAAAGAAGTTTCGTTTTTAGAACAAAGATTCAGTATTCAATATTGGGTAGGATTGAAAGAAGAATAATGGACGTTTATAATTTATTTGCCATACCTTTGTATAAAACAAAACTGGTTGTACAACCTTCTGAACATAAAAAGATCATTGATTTTTGTAACAAGAATGATGGACCAGAAAAGATGTCTATTAAAAAAGGAACACAGTATCATATCAAAGATGGAGAATTTGAAGGTTCTGCTTATCTATTACAAGAAATAGATAATTATATGAAATTACATTTTAAACATAAGGTGGTTCACTTATGGTTGAATGTAGCAGAAGAAGGTGGATATAACATGCCGCATCATCATGGTTTAGTTAATAATATGTCCGGTGTGTTATATCTTACCAATGAAAATTCAGAAATAGAATTTTTGTGTGATTTTTTACGAGGAGATAAATCTTTTACCGTTCAACCTAAATTGTTTGATTTTTTAATATTCCCTTCTTACTTATATCATTTTGTACATCCTTCTACTTCAAAAGAAAAAAGAATATCGGTATCCTTTAATTCACAACCTTTATGTTAATCTTTGATAATCAAGAACCAGAAACACCTTTTGCTCCACCTAAATATCAATATTACATTTATGAAGAAGATGTAAATGATATTGTATCGGTATCTAAATTAGAAACAATCATAAAAGAAAAAGCAGTAGATATTATGAAAACAACTCCTCCATTAGGAGATGGTCAAACAGGATTAGGTCCACATAGCCTAACTTCAAGGTTTATGAATTATAATTTATTACAATGGAAAGAAATTCCAGAAATAAAAGAAGCTATTACAAAAGTTGTATATAATTTTTTAGATAAAATTAACAAACCACAAGATTTTATTTATGGTGTTAGTTGGGCAAATATTATGGAAAAAGGTAAACATATTAAAGAACATAGACATGCTTGTAATCAAGATTGTTATTTAGGAGCTCATCTTTCTGTTAAAACCAATCAAACTAGTACAGTTTATATTAATCCAATAACAGGAACTCATGAAATTATTCCTAATAAAGAAGGATATTTAACTATCTTTTCTAATTGGATTCCTCACTATACCACTAATGTTATCGATGAAGAAAGAATAACTATCGCTATGGATCTAATTCCTGACTATATTTTTCATAGATATCAAAAAGGAACTTCTTGGGAATCTCGTTGGGAAAAAATTAACTAGGTAAGTTTTCACCTGGTTTACTAAATATATCACTTGGAGATTGAATTAAAACAGTAATAGTTCCTTCTGGAGCTAAATTTTCTGAATTAACTTGTGTACATCTAATAAAAGAACCATCTCTTTGAAATCGTAAATATAATAAATCTTCTGCTGCGTAAGTTTCTGGAATATTTCTAATAGCCGTTCTATACGTAGACCAAGCTGTTTTAGTTGCAGCGTCTAATGGAGCATCTGCTGCTTGAGTCCAATCTGAATCTTTTAAAAATCTTTCTCTAGCTGTTGTTCTAAATATATCCCAATCTCTCATTCTAGCAATAGTTGCAGCATCTTCATCGGCTTTAACTTGTGTATATCTAGAATCAAACCATGTAATATAAGGAGTTATAAAAGCAGAATCAAAAGATGAGTTTTTAGATTTACCATCAATTAATTTTTCTAAATCTCCTACTTGAGTCGTAGAATTCCATTGTGCAAATACAGAATTTTCTGGTAAATCCGCAGGAGGATTATCTCCTCGTTGAGACCATTCTATTCTTTTATCTGTACCATCGTCTTCTATTTTTCTAAAGTATTTATTATTACTGATATAAAAAAGCATAAATCTCCTAAGTTTTTATAATATAGTTAACCACCAAATATGGTGAAAATGCGTTACCGGATAAATTTGAACCATCGTGGTTATGTGATGCATCATTACCTGTATTTCCACTAGCAAAACTAGATGGATAAAATTGTACAAAAGAAATTTGTGGATATTGAACTGGTCCACCAGCTATCACACCTAATAAAATAGGGTGACTGTGTTGTGCTAATTGGTTAGATGAAATAGAAGTGTCTCCTACGTTACCACTAACAGTTACAGTAGTTGTATTAACACTAGTTGCTAAATCAAAAACTCCTGATTCATAACCTTGAGGCATTTTACCTTGAAGATCAGGTACGTTGAAAGTAGTTGCACCGTCTCCATTTCCATAAGTTTCACCGATAACCGCAAATAGATCAGCATAAGTTGATCTTGAAACTGCAGTTCCATCACATAATAAAAATCCTGTTGGTGCAGTATCTTTTGGCCAAGGAATAATAGAACCGGTTTCAGTTCCTTGTATCCCTGTTAAATTTGCTCCGTCAAAATCATATCTAGTTGCTTCGTAGTTAGCCATCTATTATTTCTCCTTATACGTCCAGCCTGTAGTTGCATCACCAGAATACACTAATGTGAAACCAGCACCTTGTGTGTTTACTGTTAAATCTGCAGCTGCGTTTGCTATATTAGAACCATTTCTTCCAACAGTCAACGCGTTTGTGTTAAAATCATATCCTTGATCAATAAAAGAAACTTCCGCTCCTGTAGAAGGAGAAGGAGGTAAAGTAATAGTAACAGCGCCACCATTTGTATTAGCTAAAATAGCTGCACCTTCTTGTACTGTTTCTGCTGCTGATAAAGCTCTCCAATTTTTTTCTTCTGAAATTTTTTTCACATTGGTTCCATCAGAATATAAAACATAAGAATTTCCTTCTGCGATTTGAACACCTGTTCCTGAAGCAGTTTTAACTCTTACATTTTTACTTGCATGATCAATTGAATCTTTAATGTTATATGTTTTTTCAATTCCATCGGGAACAATAACATCAACTGATGTAGTTGCTAATGTACCGGTTAATTCTATTGTTGCATTTTTTCCATTAGATATTGCACCGTTAGAAAATGCTAATGTTACTCCTGTTGTATTATTGACAGCGACGGATTCATAGCCAGCAATCGCTTGTTGAAGAATAACTAAATTTGTATTTGTAATGTCACCCCAAAGTCCAGCTTTTTCACCGGTGACCATTAACTCTAATCTTAGATCTGTTGAATAACTAGATGCCATATTTTAAATTCCTTATATTATTAATTTTTACCATATTATGCGGCTGTGTCAATGTCATTCCAACTGACACTAGATCCGACAGAAACTTGACTATAAGTTACTGTTGTTCCTGTGTCAACAATTGTCCACACTTGAGCTACTTCATTTCCAAGAGCTATATTTACTTGATTTCCAGTAGTAGAAACGTCAGCACTAATAGTAAAAGTTACCGTTCCTGTAGAAATATTTAATTGTTGGCCAGTTACACTTGCTATTGTATTTGCATCTAAAACAGCTGTTCCTGAAGTTATATTTATTTGTTGCCCTGTAAGAGATACGTCTGGACTAGGATCCACATTACCTTCTGCTACAGATATACCATTTCCTGTTACATCTACAGTAACTTTAGCACCGACTAATACAGTTCCAATAGACCAGTTTAATTGTTGACCTGTAGGACTTGAAATAGTATTTGCATCTAGAGTCGCGGTACCAGAAGCAATAGTTAAGGCATTTCCTGTTACACTTAAATTAGCATCTCCTGTAATAATTTCTTGACCAAGTCCAATATTAACTTGTTGACCATCTAAAGATTCGTCAGGATTTGGATCAACTGCTCCAATAGACCAGTTTAATTGTTGACCTGTGACAGAAGGAGATACACTTACATCAACACTTTCGTTTCCTAATGCAATATTAACTTGTTGACCTGTTAAAGAAACATCAACGGATAAACCAAAAGTTCCCCAGTCATTTGCTCCCCAAGCAAGTCTTCCCCATCCTTGATTAACTTCTGCAGTGATACTAACATCACCTTGAGATGCGGTTAAATTATTTCCAGAGACAGTTACGTTAACGTCTGCAAGATCTCCCCAGTTATTACTACCCCAAGGTAAATCGGCATTCCATCCAATATTGGCCATAGGAAATTATCTCCTACGCGTTGCCGATTCTTAGAATAGCTGCTGAAGTTGTAAAAGCTGGAAACTGAATTGTAAAAGTTCCTGATGTTGCTGTTTTGTCTGAACCAAAATCTAATACTGCAACCGCCTTATTTGACGATGAAGTATTATAGATTAATGCACCTCTAGCTGTCAATGTTACACCAGTAAATGATAAATCTGCAAAGTCCACAATTGCAACACCTGATGCAACTGAAGTACTTGGATTTGGTTTTACTAATGCTCCACCACCTTGAGTATATTGACCAGAATCAGGAACTTGTCCTCCTGTGCTATCTCCTGGATAAACCGTAGTTGATGAATTTAATGTTGCAGTAGAGATATACAAAGCAAGTTTAAAAACATCACCAGAAGCACCAAATTGAAATTTGTGTTCACCTTCTAGTAATTCTTTTTTAAAACTATTTGCAACTGCTTGTGTTATTGCCATTTGTATTTACTCCTTATTGTGTTTTAGGAAGTCGAGGTGAACCACTTTGATATTCATCTCTTCTTCGTCTTCCCATTTGCTCTACTGTAAATCCTTCGAGAGCCTGTTTATATTTTCCTTCGTAGAACTGGATCATATCAGGCGGTCCTTTTAAGAACCCATAAGCCTCTACTAAACATGCATACAAAAGTCCATTAGGGAATTCATTACTCAAGTATGTAGTTGTATTACTACTAGATAATCCAGCTGGTTTCAAGATATAATTTATTTGCATATTATAATTTTGATCCGGAGTTGGAGCTAGTACAATTGTATTTTCATCCCAATAACTATAGTATTTAGGCAATCCTTGTACTCCTGTTGGATTATATTCTGATATAAAGTTTGTGTCTCTGTATTCTAGAAACGAGCGGCTAGAGTTATCAGCTCCACCCGTAGAGTTTGTTATTTGACAAGATCTAATAACTAAAGTTTGATCAGAAACTAAAGGTGTATTTACATATCTTTGACCTGCAACAACATCTGCTTGTGCGTAAGCTCTATTATTATCAGAATCTACATCTCGTAAAATTCTAAATTCAGCGTCTAATATAAATCCATCTAAAATAGTAGCAGTAAATACATTAGAATCTACTTCACAATAATCTCTTATTTTTGTTATTAATTCTGCGTATGTCATATTATGGTGTTAATGTAACTGGACCTGCAGTTACAGTCATTCCTCCAAATCTTCCTGATACAGTTGGTGTACTTCCTAAAGCAAAAGTATAGTTATCTGTACCTGTTACTGTTATACTAAATCCTGAAGCATTTTCAAATAAAGTATATGCTAATCCTCCTGGACTTCCATCCACATTTCTAAAACAAACTACATCTCCTGTAGTTCTACCATGAGAAGGTTCATAAACATTTATAATTCCATTTCCCGCTGTAATAATAAAAGGATCACTAGGTAATAATGGATCTGTTTGTGGTTCTGTTCTATCTGGTCTTGCATTTTGCAATCCTTGTGGATCAGCTGTATATGGTTTTGGTTCTAATTGTGGTTGTTTAGGTTCAAATTCAGAAATATGTACTCTTGATCCATTCCACTCTTTTACCATTTCTTTATATGGAAATTCCATACCTGATCTATCAGATATAAATTTTGAATATTTTCCTGAAGCAGTATTAGACATTTGGATAATAAGTTTTCGGACTTATATAAGTGCTACTAGGAGAGCCGTCTTCTGCTAATGCTCTTTGAAGTTCATCTTCATATAATAATTTTAATTCTTGTGTTCTTTGTGGTGCAAATTTTTGAGATAAATAATAAGACAATCCGGATACCATACAAGGTACAAATCTATATGGAACATCTGTTGCATTTGTATAAACACCTACATCTTGAATTCTTTTTACGTAATAATAATTAATTGTATTTCCAGCTTCTGTTGATCCTGGAGTTAAATATAAAGTGATTGTAACTTTATCTATAAATCTTTGAACAAAATATTGAGTTGGAGTTCCTTCATCAGTTTTATTTGATAAAGCTTGATATTGGGATCTAGATATTTTTGTAAGTGGAAAATCTACGGAAGAAGAATTTCTATATGCAGCTTCCAATACATCGTCTACACCATATACTGCTGTAGCATCAGAAGTACCATCAGCTGTAGATCGATACATAGTATAGGTTGCTTGACCATCTACTAAAGTAAGTGAATTATTTGCAACTTCCCAATAATGCAAACCTCTATTAGCCCATTCTTGAAACATTATATTCAAAGAACGTCTTGCAGATTTTAAATTAAAACCTGCGTTAGGTTGCAATCCAATTCTTTCGTAAGCTTCTTCTATAATCTCATCAATAGAAAAAGTTTTATCAAAAGTATATGTACCGGAAGTAGTGTTAGCCATTTAGCCTCCTACTTGTCTAATAATATCGTAGACGCAACATCAGCTCCGATAGCACTTACAGTCATAAAATCTACAAATAAAATACCATCTTCTGGTAAATTAAATGCAAATACATCACCTGCTGGACAGCTTGTCTGAAATTGAGTTCCGTTTGTATCTGCTAAAGTAATAGATTGAGCAGTTGAAGCATTTGTATTTTCAACAATGATACCTCTTAATCTAGTTCTTCCTCCGAATACAGAACCTGTTCCAGTTACTCTTACCGCTTTAACATCTGATTTCATACCCATTTTTTCTCCTTAAAATTTTAGGAGCCCCGAAGGGCTCCATTAATTACTTATTAACTTACTGCTGCACTAAATGGTGTAGCTGGAGTTGTAGTACATGCTGATGTAACTTCAACTTTCCATTGAGTAGAGCTGATCGCTGTACAAACTATTCTTGAAAAAGTTACGCCACC
>Ga0099847_1000423_pt1 | contig 14409 bp, 12 predicted proteins | sample CB_VirMetaG_2_FD_78178 | JGI IMG/M metagenome (GOLD analysis project Ga0099847, IMG submission 78178) | Freshwater to marine saline gradient viral communities from Chesapeake Bay - CB_1504_2 Viral MetaG | ecosystem: Environmental > Aquatic > Marine > Coastal | place: USA: Chesapeake Bay...
GCGTTCATTCACCAAGCAGGGGTGCAAATGGCGGAGGCGGCGCTGGCAATTTTTCTTGGGCAATAACTGGCGCTACATCATTTTTTGATTTTGGTTTTGCCGGAGGAAATGGTACTAGTGGAACAGACAATGGTGCCGGTGGTGCCGGGGCTGGAGAGGCTGGAGGAAACGCCGCTGCCAGCACTGCTGGCGACGGAGGCGACGGTATTTCTAGTAGCATTACTGGATCTGTAGCTTATTATGGAGGAGGCGGAGGCGGGAGCAGCTATACAACCTCAGCAGGATCTGGTGGTCTTGGTGGAGGGGCTAGTGCAGTTGTAAATTCACCAGGGGCAAACGGAACTGCAAATACTGGCGGAGGCGGGGCCTCTGCACATACAAACACTAATACCTTTAGGATTGGTGGCGATGGTGGTTCCGGTATTGTTATCGTAAGATGGCGGGCATAGTAATTTAAAAAATATACCTTTCTCTTAATGGTATAATTAATACATGCCCTTCTTCCCTTCTTTTGCCAGGTTCCGTGGAATTACTGCGGGTAAGATTATTACTATGGAAGCAACTGGTGGAAATGAAACATTTGATGTTGTAATTGCTGGCAAAACATATAGAACACATGTGTTTACTTCTACTGGTGTTGGTAAATTAAACATTTCAAGACTTTCTAATACCCCAGAATACAATACTTTAGAATGCTTTATTGTTGCAGGCGGTGGTGGCGGTGGTGCTGGAGAAAACTATGAGCCAAACAACTCTGGTGGTGGAGGTGGTGGTGCCGGAGGAATTTTAACAACAGAGGCTGTTGCAAACTCTTCGCAGTTTAATCTTTATGTTGGCGCTGGTGGCGCTGGTGCATCCGGTGGTCATGGGGTAAATGGAACGTATTCCTATGTTAACGATAGAGGAACCTTGCTTACTGCCGTTGGCGGCGGAGGTGGTGGTGCTGGAGATGGAGTCAATCCAACAAGAGGCACTGGGGGAAACCCATCAAACTCTTACAATATGGGTAACTCTGGTGGTTCTGGAGGTGGAGGTGGCCGTCTAGCTTATGGTGGAGTTGGGACACCTGGTCAGGGAAATAGCGGTGGAAGCTCTTACAACATCCAAAAGCTTGGTGGTGGCGGTGGTGGTGCCGGAAGTGCTGGCGGCGTGACTGGTGGAGGAGCTGGAATCAGCTATAATTGGCATAGCTCATCTCAAACAAATAGAACTTTTGCTTATGGTGGTCGTGGTGGCAATATGAACGGAAGGTCTTATGGCGCTAATGCCCCAGGAAACACCGGAGCAGGTGGCGGCGGTGGTAGTGGTCCTTGGAATAATAATGGTGCAAACGATGGCCCCAGCATTCCTGGTGGCTCTGGCGGTAGCGGAATCGTAGTAGTTCGTTATCGTATTGATACTGATTAATATTTTACTGGTCTCTTTGTGTTAAAATAGACTAGGAGATCCAATGACTAATTCCCTAAATCTATACGCCACAAAGGTGTTTTCAGAGCAACCAATTGCTTTATGGGCATTAGATGATACCACTGACTATGTTGCTTTAATAAGTCCTGAAAATCAAGATCTTTCTAATTGGGATGTTTCTGGAGCTACGATTACAGATGCCTCCACAGAGGTTGGCACTAATAAGCTAGAGTATTCTACAGAGCCATTTCCTGGCATAAGAGTTAATGGAATAATTGAAGAAGAGTATGATGCAATTGGAGAGATTACTCTTTATAGTCCAGAAACTTTTCAGCCAGAAGATCTTAGTGCAGAACTTGGTTCTATAGCTTTTGGCTCTTATTTCTTTGCATATGAAACAGGAATATCAGTTACCCTTGGAATGCAATATAAAGACCCTACTAGCGAAAACCCATTAGACTTTATCCCCGTAGAAAGAACTCAAAGAATAGAACCAGTTGTAAATGAAAGGCTTTGGTCTTTTGTTTCTCATACATTTAGTTTGCCAGAAAATTTTGAAGACCTTAGTTTTTACATAAAGGTAGAGTATGATCTTACAGAAACACCATATAAATTTATTATTCATGGAATTAATATTGGACAGTGGGCAGAAGAGTTTCATGTAGAGTCTGTTGGAGCACACCCAGCTGCTTTACCGGCAAACATACCACTTGTATCAAATGGTGTACCAGCATTGCCCTATGGACTAGAGGGCGCTAATGGATACTACATATCAAACAATAATGTATTATATGCTAAAAACTCTGGACTACCCTTGGTTTATGGAGCATTTAATAGTACTGTCATTTTACCAAACACAGATGCACCGTCTTTGATTATTCCAGGGTATGGAGTAATGAACCAATCTGGACAATATAAAAACTATACAGTAGAGTTCTGGGCAAAGATACAGTGCAACACATTTGAACAAAGAAGAATATTTGGACCACTAACCTCCACTGATGGTTTGTATGTAGAGGGAGCATTCTTAAAGTTAAAAATTGGCAATAAGCTAGGTTCACACTATGTTGGTGAGTGGGATCGGCCAATGCTTATTAATATTAGAATAACCGAGTCTCTTGCTAGATTAGTTATCAATGGTGAGCAAGTCTTCTCATTTGAACTAGACCCACTAGAAATATCCTTTCCAGATAAAATAAGTGCCCTTGGTAAAGATCAGGACTGGCTAGGTTTTTATGCTTATCCAGATGTTCCAATCATCCAACTTGACTGTGTTGGCATTTATCCTTATGAGGTTCCATCTATTGTTTCTAAAAGACGTTTTGTTTATGGCCAGGGTGTAGAACAGCCAGATAATATTAAAGGTCTTAATTCAACAAACAATGTATTTATTGATTTTCCATTTTCAAAAACAACAAAAACTTACTCTTATCCAAAGGTAGGTCAGTGGAGTAATGGAATTATAGAAAATCTTGTTCCTAATGTTAAGTCTTTTTCATTACCCGAATATACCCTTCCTACTATTACCTTTAATAACAAAACAACTCAACAGTGGTACACAGACATTGAAGCAGAACAGGTAGACTCTGACTATTTCATAAAGCTTAAACCAAACTCTTCCTGGGATTCTACAGAAGGGTATATGTTTTTTGAGAACTTTAACTTGCTAACAAGTGAGACAAAAGCTTTTTATGGAATCTTTGATCTAGAAGAAATTACTGAAGACCAACAAATACTTTTTGATTTTCTTAATGATACTACTGGAAATAAATTTTCAATTATATTAAATGGCTCAGACATTGAATATAAACTAACGTATAAAAATGTTAACGGAACGTCTTCAGAAGAAATTATATATAGTTCTACTGGATATGTTATTGGTGGAAAGTTTCTTGTTGGATTGCATATTCCAAGATTTATAGAGTTTTATGGTCAAAAGGTGGCATCATTTTTTGGTACTAAGCAAAAGATTAAAATGTTTGTTGGAGGAAATCCTTCTTTTACAAATACCTATAAGGGTAGATTTTCTAAGATAGCATTTTGTACAGCCAGGAATCTTGATAAAATTAAAGATTACTTTACGTCAAGAGGTATACCCACAGATTTTGAAAATGTCTTTGACTTCTATAGCCCACAAGTAGATAACGATGGTGGGAATGTTTACTTTATTAATGAACTAAACCTAACTGGAGATTCCACTGTTCCAGGATACCCAGACGCAATTCTTCCACCCCTATCATCCTGGTCAGAAGTATTTGACGGTGGAGACCCATTTGACTTCCCAGTTATAGATAAAGAAACTCATAATGCAAGCTATACACTTGTACCAAGATTAAACTTCGGGGAGTACATCCTAGACATTGGCGTTGACTCTTATTGGGAAGACTACCTGCCGCTCAGCTATTTTGGTGGGTATGTTCCTGACAGTAAGAATGAGAAGATGTTTGCTTTAGACTTTTTACAGTTAAATATTGACTATCCAAAATTTAATGTATTCTCTGATGGTAACTTTGATACAACAAATTCTCCAATTAAAACGTATGTTTCTTTTCAGTACTTAGCTGCTGGGGCTAATACTTCTTACTCTGCATTTTCAACACCAGTACCACTACCTAAAAATGGAGTCGTTTCTCCAGGTACAAGCTGGCTAAATAAAAAATATGAAGTTGTAGACGATACAATAATTTATCCTCCAAAAGGAGTAGATTTTAATAAACTTTCTATAAACATGCATGTTGAGTTAAACGTTGATGGAATTATATCTAATCCATTTAATATTAAATCTTTACGTATTTCTTCTCAAGCACTAGGGCCATCGCCAAAAAGAATCGGTACCAGATTCGGTTCTGATATTATTCCATATCGTAAAACAGGAAAATCGTTTGACTACAAGGATGTAAGCCCATTTAGCATTTATAAAGGAAGCACTCCTTATCTTTATAACACATCAAATAGTGGAATAAGAATTAGAGACAATTATACGTCTTATGGTAATCGTGGATTGTCAATGCCAATTAATAAAAATGTTTCATCATTCTTTAAACTAAGTGCTTTACAAATAGCAATAAAGTATGACGAAACAATATTCTCCTCATCTGCTGTTCAAATTTTTGAGTTAGAGTATGCAGATGATATTATTAAGTTTTATTTAGTAGCTGATAGCGACAGTGCAAATCGCGGAAGAATCTTTGCTCTTAGTCAAACAACTGGCTCATTAAAGTCAGGAATTTCTTATTATCTAAATGGTCGTGTAGTTAGGTCTCCTATAATCTATTCTGGATCCTGGCTAATGCTAGGCATTGCTTTTGATGATCCGATTAGTTTTTCTAATTTTGCTGGGGCATTTAGAGTAACTAACCCACTCTTATTCAATAGCTTTTCATACTACCAAACTACAGAGGCAGATGAAGCTGCTCAGTACTCTTTCCGTAAGTGGTTTGCGGTAAGGTCAGAACCAGACAACCCACTTGATTGGGAATACTGGAAGACCCTTGAGGGTAGTTTTCCAGACCCAGAAGATCCTACACAAATGCTTCCATATAGGTGGAGTGAAGTTCTGTTCTTGACAGAGACTAATCCAGTTGTTTTAGATCCAGCAAAGATATATAAGCAATACACCGGTACCGACAGGGTAGTCATTGAGAGTGGGTCTGTATTCAGATTAAGTAATTATCAATATAGTACTTATAACCAGCTAAAGTGGAACAGGCAAACGCTAGATTCAGCATAGTATGGTATAATTGTGGTTATGAAACAACCAAAACCACGCTTTCCTGGTCAAGTCGGTGACACAAAGGTAAAGGTTATCGAAGAGAAATTTTCTAACTACGGAACCTATGTATGGCATAAGCCAAACGGAAAAGCCTTTACTGATGGTGAAGGTAATGCTTTATCTATTGAGGCTATGAATGGTGATGTATCTCGTGTTCAGGAATTACAAGCTGCCGCCAAATACTGGGGACAGCCAAACGGTACAGCAAAGTTTTATCCTAACATGAAAAAGATTTCTGAAGAAGAGCACAGTGAGCAGCTAGATAGAATGAAACAGGGATTACTTCCAAATATGAATGACCTTGGTGCTGTCATTGCTGCTAAGAATACACTTAACCAGTGGGGTGATGAAGAATAATGTCAGAATATATTGTCCACGCAAGTGTTCCAGAGTTTGAAAAAGAAGAAGATGTTTTTAAGAAACAAGACCCATTCATTAAAAGCTGGGACGATCTTAAAAACTTTTCAAGTCTAGATCTTAATTTTAAACGTCGTTCTACAAGGATGGCTAAGGCAATGCAGATGCCACCAACAGACCAGTACCTTTCAAATGCTAGGACATTCCAGTCTGGACAAGATGGGGCACGCTCTAAAGAAATTAATCCAGGAGATGTATTCCGTAATGGATATGGAATGTTTGATGTCATCACACCACCTTGGAACTTATACGAACTTGCAAACTACTATGACACATCCTTTGCTAACCACGCTGCCATTGATGCCAAGGTAGAAAATATTGTTGGTCTTGGATATGACTTCCACGTCTCACAAAGCACAATGCTACGTCTTGAAACAAATGAGAATCCAGAAGCGGTAAAGCGTGCTCGTAATCGTATTGAGCGTGCCAAGATTGAATTGCGTGAATGGATTGAAAGCCTAAACGATGATGAATCATTTACAGAAACCTTAAATAAATTTTATACAGATGTGCAAGCCACAGGAAATGGATACTTAGAAATTGGAAGAACGACTAAGGGAGAGATCGGTTACATTGGACATATCCCATCTACTACAATGCGGGTGCGCAGATTGCGTGACGGGTACGTACAGATAATTGGAAACAAAGTTGTCTACTTTAGAAACTTCGGGGCAAAGAACCAAAACCCTATCACAACCGATACACGACCAAATGAGATTATTCATTATAAAGAATACTCTCCGCTAAACACGTTCTATGGTGTTCCTGATATTATGTCTGCCGTGGCTTCTTTGCACGGAGATCAGCTAGCTTCGCAGTACAACATTGATTACTTTGGAAACAAAGGTGTGCCACGCTACATCGTAACTCTTAAGGGTGCTAAGCTGTCGTCTGACGCAGAGGATAAGATGTTCCGATTCTTGCAAACAAGTCTTAAAGGACAGTCCCACCGAACACTTTACATTCCTCTTCCTGGCGATACGGAAAACAATAAAGTAGAGTTTAAGATGGAGCCCATTGAGAATGGGGTACAGGAAGCATCGTTCAAGGAGTATCGTAAGCAGAACCGTGATGAGATTCTCATTGCCCACCAGGTACCGTTGTCTAAGATTGGTGGTGGAGACTCCTCCGCTATCGCCTCAGCTTTGGCACAAGATAGAACCTTTAAAGAACAGGTTGCACGTCCAGCACAGAAGAACATTGAAAAAATTCTTAACCGTGTTGTTAAAGAACGTACAGACATTCTTGAATTAAAGTTTAATGAACTAACCCTGACAGATGAGATTGCACAATCTCAAATTCTGGAACGGTATGTAAAGACTCAGGTCATGACACCTAACGAGGCACGCCAACAGCTTGGCTTGCCACAGAGACCAGATGGGGATGACCCATTTGAAATGTCCACTCGTCAGGCTACCGACATGAGGGCAAACACCGCTCAGAATAGAGCACGCGATGCAGAGAGAACAAACAATCAGTCCGATGGACCCGCCGCTATTACTGGGCGTAATCCTCAAGGTGAAGGCTCTGCTTCAGAATAATGTTGTTTTTTTAAACAATGTTATAAAAAGGTTATATAATGGAGTTAGTATGACTATTATCAAAGCCCATTGGGATACCGAAGGCGACTCAGTTCGCCTATCAATGCCGTTCGCAAAAGTCGATAAAGACAGGCGAATGGTTTCTGGTTTTGCTACGCTAGATAACGTAGACAAGCAAAATGATATTGTTACTACTGAAGCATCTCTAGATGCTTTTTCAAGATTTCGAGGGAACATCCGTGAGATGCACCAACCCTCTGCCGTAGGAAAAATGGTCTCATTCAAACAGGACAAGTACTTTGATCCAGAGACTAAAAAGTTTTATAGTGGTGTTTATGTTTCTGCATATGTTTCTAAGGGTGCTCAGGATACTTGGGAAAAGGTCCTAGATGGTACTTACACAGGTTTTTCAATTGGCGGTAAGATGTTAAAGTGGGATGATGCATACGACGAGAAGGTTGATACACAGATTCGTATTATTAAACAATATGATTTGGTAGAGCTTTCTCTTGTTGATTCCCCCGCAAATCAGTTTGCTAACATTATCTCAATTGAGAAGTTGGATGACAGCGATGTCCTTAAGGGCGACGGTGTTGCTGATTTAGAAAATGTGTTCTGGGATTCAGACTCTGGGCTGGTCATACTGTCTGATGATGAATCCGAGAATCACCCAGTGTCAGGTTCATCGATGCAGAACATTGGTTTTGTAGAAAAAACAGATGATGAAAAAACTGACATGATTAAGTTCTTAGTTGATAGTGCTAAAGGCATGAATCTTTCTAAGATGACAGAGGAGGTAAATCCTATGACCAAAACAACAAAAGAAATCACAGAGAAATCTGATGAGGTCGTTGAAGAGGTAGAGGTCGCTCCAGAGGCAGAGGCCGAAACTGAAGAAGTTGTGGAAGAGGAAGTCGCTGAAGAAGCAGCTCCCGTTGACCCCGCTGAAACTGAGGTTGAAGAGACTGAGGCTGAAGACGTTGACGCTGAAAAAGCTGACGTCATCGACGCTGAAGTTGAAAAGGCTGACGCTATCGAGGCAGAAGAAGGGGTCGCCAAGTCCGACGATGTAGCTGTTGCTAGTGCAGTAGCTGACATTAAGGATGTCCTCTCATCAGCCTTTAGCGATCTTGCAGAAACCGTTAAGTCTCTTCATGAGCAGGTTAATGCATTAAACAAGTCAATTACTGGTGTATCCGAAGAGTTGGCAGCTACTAAAAATGAAGTTGCTGAAGCTAAGGGCCATTTTGATGAATTTGGTAAGCGTGTCGATGCCGTTGAGCATGACACAGCTTTCCGCAAGTCTGGCGATCTAGGCGAGATCGTGCAGGAACAGCCAGAAATGGTTGAAAAATCCCTATGGGGCGGTCGTTTCCTCAAAAATGCCGACTTATTTAAATAAGACTAATAAATCACTTAGGAGGTGACAATATGTCGGAAGAGATTAAAAAGAATAATCCAGATAGTGCAGGAGATGATTCTGGGCGTTATAACGCTCAGGGTGCCTTTGCGTCTGGTGGTATTGGCGGAGTAACTGACCCTGGTGCAAGCACCTTGGGTAACATTCCTACCGCTGAATTTGGTGTAACGAGTGGTCCAAATGCCGTGAATCCTTCGGGTGATGCAGCAAGCGGTATTCTCCGTCCAGAGCAAGCACGTCGTTTTATTGACTATGTTTGGGATGGAACTGTTCTCGCCAAAGATGGTCGTCGCGTAACTATGCGTGCCAACACTATGGAACTTGAAAAAGTTAACGTAGGTGAGCGCGTTATTCGTGCGGCTTCTCAGGGTGTTGGTGACTACACTAACACTGGTGCAACCTTCTCCAAGGTGGAACTTACTACAAAGAAGATCCGTCTTGACTGGGAGGTCAGTGCTGAAGGCCTTGAAGACAACGTCGAAGGTGCTGGTCTGGAAGACCACCTGGTTCGTTTGATGACAAACGCTTTTGCGAATGACATCGAAGACCTCGCCATTAATGGTGACGGTGCAACCGGAAACTTCCTTTCCATCATGGACGGTTTTGTTAACAAGACAAAGACCAACGGTGACGCACATGAGTTCGTTGCTACGGTTGCTGACGATGCTTGGACTACTGGTGTTATGCAGGGTATTCTCACTGCTATGCCCCGTAAGTACCGTGCATTGAAGAACAACCTCAAGTTCTACGCTGGTACCGATGCCTTCCAGGGCATCGTCAAGAACAACGGTACGCTCGCTGACGCTGTTGCTGAAGCATTTGCTGGACAGGTTCCAGGAAGTACTCAGGCTAACCGTCAGAACTACTTGGATGGTGTTGGACAGACCCTTGGGACTGCTCGCACTACCCGTGTTCTTGGTATCGACGTCCAGGAAGTTCCTTACTACCCAGATGGTTTTGTCGACTTGACATTCCCATCTAACCGTGTATGGGGTTTCCAGCGCGACATTACCGTTAACCGCGAGTATGTTGCTAAAAAGGACACGATTGAATACACCGTATTCGTTCGTTTCGGTATTCAGTGGGAAGAAGAAGACGCTATTGCATTTGCTGATGCAGCAGCTGATTCCTAATCTATAATTAATACCCAATAGAGGGGCAAGGGCTTTTATGCCTTTGCCCCTTTATTATTATCTGTTATAATTAGAACTACAAAGGTTAGCATATAGCTCAGGAGGAAACATGGGTACAGAGCCTAATAGCGATATCATTACTATGAAAAGCACAACAAAAAAACCAGCAAAAAAAGCAGACAGTTCTATTGGCCAAATAAAAACAGGGGCAATCGGAATTACTGACAAACCAGCTGAAGCTCATCACAAAGAAAAAATAACTACGCAAAGTAAGACAGCGGATGTTGCAATACATTCAACAAGAAATGTTGTTTGGCCTGGGGTGGGCAAGGTTGAAAAAGGATACAATATCGTATCCGAAGCAGTTTCAAAACAGTGGCTAAAACGAGACCATATTCGTTTAGTCGCACCAGAAGAACTTGCACGGGAGTTTGGTAAATAACTATGGAAATTTTGAGGATTCCCTCTAATACTATTCAGGCTGTTATCTCGGTAACAGCTGCAGAGGTCAGTTACGCATATACGCTAACTGATCTAATGGATTCCTCAATTACAACGGGAACGGTAACTTCAAGCACTGGTTTGACTGTTACCATCCCGTTGCCATCAACATACGATGGATCGTATAAGATCAATGTAGAGAGTACTGACCACTACGTTGACGTTGTAAGGCCATACGTTGACCCTACAACCAAGGGAGCTACGGCAACTGACGTTGCCACCTATGCTAAAAGCGAAGAGCTAGCAAGAGCTATTATCGATTCAGTTATTCCTGATGGGTTCTACTTTAAGAAAAAAGTAATTGAAACAACTGGTTTGGGTTCAGACTATATTCCATTATGGGTAGATGCAAAGCGTCTGTTGAAGATTTCTGAGAATAACGTTCTGATATATGACGCGGCAGCTCCAGAACTTTATCCCTATGCCTTTACTATCAGTGATGATAATACTTCAATTATTCAAAGTACTACAGACCTTGTTAATAGACTAGAGGGTGCACAGCTAGTCATTCCAGCCAGTGGTTCTGATATCGTTGACATAAAGTATACATATAATGGATTCCCAAGAACATTTGATTATAAGCTTGTTCTAGAGGTTGGATATCCAAACATACCCTCAGATATTGTTAGAGCAGCAGAACTACTCACAGAAGATATTTCCTGCGGCAAGCTAGAATACTATGAACGATACATTTCTTCATATAACACAGATCAGTTTAAATTAACTTTTGATAAGATGGTTTTCGAGGGGACAGGAAACATTATTGTAGACAAGATACTTTCTAAGTATGCAAAGTCTATCACTACTCTTGGAGTACTATAATGGCATGTGGTTCCAACGATCCATTCTACCCCCTGCAAGCAGATATCTTTTATCCAGAAGTAAGTCAGTCTGCATATGGGAGTGCTATCAAAAAGTGGTCACGTGATACTACTGTCTATTGTAGCTTAGCACCAGCAGGATCAAAGTTTAAAGAAGGGCTAACTCCAAACGTGGATATCTCTATGGAGTCGCTTTTGATTGGAAGAATTAAAACAGATCCAAGGATAACAACTGACGACAAGTTTTCTTCAATGACTAACGTTATTCTTTCTAACATTAAAGACAAACACTGTAATGAAATTTATTTAGAAACATCTGGCACTCGTAAAGGACAGTCAACTATTTTTGAGATCGCCACTGTTACCCCTCATGTGGGTCCTTTTGGTACTGTGCAATATTACCGCATAATCTTGCGTAGATCAGAAAACCAAGGTACTGAAGTATGATTAAAGTAAAGTTTAAGACAACAGATTTTATGAAAGAGATGGACTCTATAGTCCAATATGCAAATGGCTTTATGGATGGAGCCCAGGCAGGTAAGAAGCAGCTTCTAGAGACTATTGGTGCAAAGACTAAAGAAATACTGGAGAGCTTTATTGATTCTAATGCTAGGACCAACCAGGCTGTTCTCCATCACGTCTACGAGTGGCAACAGTCCGGTAATGCAGCATCCAGACTTTTTGATATAGAATACACGACATCTGGCGGAGGCCTAACGCTTAGATCAACTTTCAGGCAGTCAGTTTCTGTAAAGAATGGTTCTACTACACCATTTTACGATAAAGCACGTATTATAGAAGAAGGCATTCCTGTTAGGATTAAGGCAAAGGTCTCAAGTGTCCTTTCCTTTAATGATGGTGGGGAGCAGGTATTCACCAAGCTTCCCATAGATGTAAGTAATCCCGGTGGTAGCGAAGCTAACGGTGGGTTCCAAAGGATAGTCGATTCGTTCTTTAATTCTTACTGGAAACAGTCTTTTCTTAAAACCAGTGGGATTGCAGATATTCTTCGTAACCCTATTCAGTTTAAACAAAATTTACCAAGAGCCAAAGCCGGTGGTAGGTCAGTCGGGTATGATGTTGGCTATCGATGGATAGCGGCAAGGGAGGCTAGGTAATGGCTATAGATTACCCACCAGTATTTATTAATAACTACTTAGCAGAAAAGATACCCGCATCTTTATCAAACTATTTTGCTTCTGACCTTATGAAGTTTTTCCCCACACAGCCTACGACTATTGATACTTTTACTGAAGAGTTTCCAGAGTCAGCCGACGAACCATTTGCGGTATATGACAGAATGTTTAGAATGCGTAGAAAAGCCTTTCCACATATCAGAGCAGAGCAGGTTCTTTATTATTTTTATAAGACAAGTGGGGGCATTGATGCGCTAATTGAGACGGTACAGCTTGTACAAGATCTTTTGGATAATGGAGATGAATCTGCGTCAGACCTTAATGCTTGGATTGCTGGCAAGGCTATATCTTCTGCTGGTACGTCGATAGCTAGAGAAACTATTTCTGTAACAAGAAAAGAAAGATCTTCCAATATTGTAACCCTGACTACTAGCGGCAGTCACGGATTTAATGTTGGAGATGTCGTGGTCGTGTCAGATGTCCTTGGAACAATGGACGGTACCTTTGAGATATCAAGTATTAACTCTACAACAAGACAATTCTCTTATACTAAGTCTGGAGTAGACTCCTTAGATTCAGCTGTTAGTGCCGCAGGTAAAGTTGGAATAGCACACTCCACTGTTAGATTCTTTGATAAAGACTTTTTCTTGCCATACTTTCATGAAACAAAACTTTATCAGCTAGAAGAGTCCAGAGATATTATTGATTTTGGTACTGCAAGGACTTATGCTGGTAATAAAATGATTATTGAATACGACTGGCACAAGTCATCTCCTAGAAGAGTAGACCCAGAACGCAAATATTAAATCTTCTAAAAGGGGTGTTATACTTATAGCGAGGAAACGCGCCTACTAATTTCTACAGAAAAGAAGAGGTGAAAAAATATGGCATATTCACGTGGTACTAACGCCAACATTATTGTTGGCGCTGCCGCTCTGTTTACTTACGAAGCGGGAGTGTTGTCCGACGCTGATCTACCAACATATGTCGACGATGAGTCTTTTAAAGACACTTTGTCAGACGATGCGGATTTCCGTAATGTTGGGTACACCATGAATGGTTTGGAAATTGCTTTCCAGCCCGATTTTGGTGAAGTTCAGGTTGACCAACTTCTCGACGTTGCAAAGCTCTACAAGCAGGGCATGCAAGTAAACCTAAATACTGCCTTTGCCGAAGCCACACTTGAGAACTTGTTGTTTGCGATTGCCGCACCCAGCACAGATCTCGTCGCACGTGGCGCAGGTAATAGCTATGACCTAGAACTGAACATTTCATCCGGTGTAATCGGTGAATGTCCAGTTGAGCGTGGTCTGGTTGCAGTTGGTCCAGGCACAGGAGACTGTGCTCGGGGTAGTGAGCTGGAGCGTATTTACGTTGCATACCGTGCTCTCTCAATTGAGAATGTTACAGTATCAGCTAAGCGCGACGAAGCTACGATGTTCGAAGTTTCGTTCCGTCTGCTCCCCAATGACACTGTTGGTTCTTATGGTAAGATCGTTGATCGTACCATCCCAGCCGGTGCTCAGTCCTAATATAATTAAGACAATAGTAGTGCCCAGGCTTTTTGGCCTGGGCATTATTATTTTTGGTACACTTATACTATGGCAACAAAAGTATATGAGTCTGGCTACATAACACTAATAGATGATAGAGAAGTTTACCTTACTCCATTAAAGATTAAATATCTTAGAGAGTTTATGGACTACTTTGATCTCATCAAGCACGCGAAGTCTGATGATGACTCTATCGCTATTCTTTCTTATTGTGCGCTTGTGGTTCTTAAATCACAGTTTCCAGAAATTCAAACCATTGAACAGCTAGAAGATAGTATAGACCTTAAGAACGTTTATAAAGCCTTAGATATTGCTGCTGGAATTAAGGTAAATGAAGCCTCCGAAGAGCCAGTGAAGAAGCAGGCATCAGAAAGCAAGGGCACATGGGACACTCTAGATCTTGCAGAACTAGAGGCAGAGGTGTTTTTGCTGGGTATATGGAAAGACTACGAAGAGCTTGAAACGTCCCTATCAATGCCAGAGCTACTAGCAACTCTGTCATCCAAAAGAGATTTAGATTATCAAGAAAAAAAGTTTCTTGCGGCCATCCAGGGGGTAGACTTGGACAAACAGTCTGGAAAAGCAGAAAGCAATGCTTGGGAAGAAATGAAGGCCAGAGTGTTTAGTGGCGGGCAGGCCTCTGACGCAAACGACATCGTTTCTTTCCAGGGAATCAAAGCCCAGCAAGCAGGTTTTGGCGTTGGAGCA
>Ga0099847_1000426_pt1 | contig 14371 bp, 3 predicted proteins | sample CB_VirMetaG_2_FD_78178 | JGI IMG/M metagenome (GOLD analysis project Ga0099847, IMG submission 78178) | Freshwater to marine saline gradient viral communities from Chesapeake Bay - CB_1504_2 Viral MetaG | ecosystem: Environmental > Aquatic > Marine > Coastal | place: USA: Chesapeake Bay...
ACATTATATCTTCATTATTATTATTACCATAGAAGTTTAATCTTGCAGTTAAAGATTCTTTTTCATTTTGCATCTTATAGTCTCTACCTACGCTTTTATCTTTTGCTGTTTTAGATGCATCATATATAACATAATCAAACACAGCTCTGAAGTTATCATCTTGAAAACTATTCATTAGAACAGATTGTCCTTTATAAAACAATGGATGTGTTTCATAAAAAGGATTAAATAGTTTTGATTTTTTTAGTTCTTCTCTACGATCTGCAAAGTCTCTTCTAATATCAGCAGTCATATCTTTTATTGGAGTCGATGTCTGTATTGGGTAGAATGTTTTACCACCAGCACTAAGCATAGATGTAGCTCTTTGTCTTTGGAACGTTGGGTATATCTTACCTAACACACGTATTGCGCCTCTATCAGATTCAAATATATCTTTACCTTGTCTTACAGAAGCGGCTAAAACTTCCATACTGCGGTTTGGTATTTTAAATAAAATATTATTTAACGCACGAGTACCTTCATTTCTAAAGTACTTATTTAAGTTTTCAAAAGACTCTTCTTTTGAGTCTGCAAACTGTATAGACATGTTCCATAAGAACTCATTTAGATTTCTTACATCATTATCTGAATGTGTGTGTTCAGGATTAATGAAGTTTCTTTTTTCTTTTTGTAGTAAGGCCCAAGCTTTCATAGCTGCAGCCTGTTTATCTTTTATTATAGAAACTTTATTATCTTCCTGCACTTTGTATGCAGCCCTTTCGTTAGGCATCAACAACTCTCTAGATTGTCTTGACCACTCTGTAACAATAGTTGCTGCTAGATTGTTTGAGTTAGATGGTATTACTAATACTTCATTTCTAGTTACATTTTTTTGCTGAGAAGGATCAGGTTTAGTATTAACAAACGTTTTAACCATATTAAACTTATTGTAAGTATTGGCAAAGTTTGTAAAGAAGGCAGACTGTTGTTTAGGAGTTAGAGTTTCAAGTTTAGCTACTACAGGAACTAGAGTCTTTTTATATTTAGACATTCTAACTAATTCTGCTTTCATTTCTTTATACCCTCTCTTATCTACAGTTGCTTCTGCAATGTCTGGATAGATTTCTTCTAAAGGTATTGCTGTTTGATAGCCTAGCTCATTCTTTTCAGGTCTTCGTATGTCTAGTAAGAATTCTTTTACTTCAGCAGATAACTTTTCTATAGGGTTTTCTTGAAGCCTAGACCTTGAGTGTATACGTACAGGAGTGTCGTCTACTTCTAGCAATTGTCCTTGGTCATCTTTAATTCTAATACCAAAGTTTTCTAGCTCATCTTTTATCTTAGTTCTCCATCCGCTTGTAGTTTCTGTATCGCTCCAGTTTTTATACACACTTAGCATTACAGTTCCTGCTCGTGCCTTTTGATCAGGACCAGGTATATCATCTCTAAACTCAACGCCTTCAGGCATTTCATTTAACATAGCTTGTTTACCTTCTCTAAATGCTATGCCTGCTAGCTCTACCGCTTTTTCTACTGACTCTTGTGTTGGAGCTCCGAACTCGTTTGTAGGCCATCCTTTAAATGCTTCAGCTGCAACTCTGTTTGCAATAATACCTTTATCTGTTCTACTACCAGGGTTAAGAAGTTCTGATATATTTTCTTTAAACTCTTCAGGACTATTTCTACGTATGTCATTTACAAATGTAACTACTGAGTCTATAACCTGTTTCTGTCTGTCATACTTTAAATTACTGTTTGTTTCTCCTAGAGTTAATTTAGCAGGTATTACTATTCTTTTACCGTTAGTAGCTATTAGAAAATAACTACCATTACCCATAGCTAGTATAGGTTCACCATTGTCATCTGTAAACTTAAATGTTTCTTCTAGAGCTTTTGGATCGTTTTCAAAATCTATACCAAATAACTTTTTAGTTTGATCGCTATAAATTCTTTCATATAATGTTCTTGCTTTTTCAGCATGTCCTGTTGCATCTGTTAATGCATCAAATAGAATTGAGTCATTTCCGTTCTTAGCTATTGCTCCTACTATCTGTTGTTTATCGTTTCTTTTATATCTACAAGCCATAGTTTATGATTTACAATCGTTGTTAAAGTCTGGTCTAGGTGATCCAAATATATCATCACCCATCTCATCAGCAAAAGAATCTCTGTTTTCTTTTGGTAGAGCTACTGCACCGCCATCTGCAAATTTAGTATTTTGCGCGGCTTCTTGTATGGTTTCTCCTAATATATTTCCTCTAGTAAGTTCTACTATAGGATTATGGAAGAGAGACCCGTCTTTAGTACGGACTAAATCCGTACGTAGTATACCAAGTCTACCACCTGTTTCTTGAGGTGAGAACAAATAATCTTTGTAAGATGGATATGATACCCCGGTTACAGGACTAGTATACTCTCCTGGTATAGTCGCACTACTTTTATCAACGTTATATTTTTTATCTTTTAAGAAGTTTGTAAAGTTATTTACAAAGTCAGTCTTTAATTTATCGTATCTACTTTGATCTGCAGGCTTAGCTACATAGTTACCGTCTGAGTTAAGAGTTACAAACTGGCCTGTAAAAGGTTTACCTGCAAGTGCGTTTTGTACCTGAGAACCATACATTCTTACAGTCTCATTCAACTCAGTATCTTTGTATACTAAGTAGGGTTGACCATCACTAAACTCTCCAAACTCTAAGAACTCAGATTTACGAAAGTCATTCTTTCTTTCTACAGCATCTCTAGTTGTACTATTAGCTACAATCTTTTTAGCGGTATCAAAATCTCCTTCTCTAAGAGCGTCTAATACTTTTTGCTGTGCTTGCGGAGATAGATCAGCTGTTGACGCAGTAGAGAACGTTGGCTGTCCTCCTGGAACCTCGGTGCTTGGTATAAGAAATCCAACCTGTCCTGTAGTTAAACCTCTTCTATTATCACTTCCTCCCACTTCATTTCCTAAGAAAGTTTGCTCACCCTGCTCAGTAGTTACTAGCTGACGTACTCCATTTGTAACTGTCTGAAATACAAGATCAGGGGTACCATTAAATACCTCTTGCGGGTTACTAAAGAATGGTATATTGTTTTCAGTCCTAGCATTGTTATAGTTAGGTGCATACACACGTTTAACTGCTAACTGTACTTCTTTACCAGCTCTTAGTTTGTTTATTATGTCTTGTCTATCTTTTAACTTGGCCTCAGCATTTGCTCCTTTAGCAGCTGTAAGTTTGCCTACATACTTACCTTCTGAGTTTACTAAGTACAGTGGTAAGTTTTCTGTATCTGCAAATCCTTCTTGCTCAACTATCTGCACTGTAAGCACGTCTCCGGGTTTTAGATTGTTCTTAGCTTTTACATCTACTAGTTCATCTACTATAGGTTCAAGTGGTACGCCTGATTCGTTAACTTGTATTCTAGTTCTGTCAGCTACTTGATCTACCATTACGTTAGGTGATCCGGCTATCTTAAGTGATAGCTCTTCTCCGTTTTCTTGCGGAGGTACACCTGCAAGGCCTTGTTGTACTGGTGCACCACTAGCTTGTTGTGTTGGTTGTTCTAAAGCAGCTAGTTCAGCATCATATTGTTTTATTAATCTATCTGCTATTTTTTGTCTTAAATTATATATAATAGTATTACCCTCTTTTTTATTTTTATCTCGTCTCCTGATTCCTCTTAAAAATTCTCTAAATTCATCTATAGAGATTTCTATAGAATCTGTTAGGGTTTTTCCTTTAAAATCTATATAAAAAGCAGTAGTTTTATTTTTATCAACGTTTGAAGCAAAAGACAACTTATATACATTTTGTTTAAGCAATTTGGCTAATACTCTTCTGTTTTCTATATCAGCTTTCTTAGCATCAATATCACTAGTTTGTTGTGTTGGTTGAGCAGCGGCAGCTAAATTTTCACCAAGAGTAGGAGCACCCTCTTCTACAGGCGGCATAGTAAGATCTTGCATGCCTTCCATAGTAATTTGCTCCGCTGGACCTGCTGACTTTTCAGTAGCTGATTGGTCTTGGAGTTGGGCAGATACTGCATCATCATTTACATTTGTATTTTCTGTAATTTGCTCAGAGCTAGTTTTAATTTTTTTAGACTCATTAAATCTATCTACACTTTCTTTTTCATAAGCGGATAGCTCAGCTCGAGCTTTTCTAATTTCTGCTATATTGTCAACTCCTTTATCTTGCTCAATATTAAGCTTATTTACGAGCTCTTGGTGTTTAGGGTCTGTACCTGTTCCTTCAAAAGTTACAACTTTAGCGGCTTGTGTTAATTTACCGTTTTCATTTATTTGAGGGGTTATTATCTCTTTAACAACAGATACTCCTTTTGGCAAACTATCAGTCCCGACTACACCCTTTATTTCTATTATACTGCCTTGATCTAATTTATCTCCTGGTTTAATGAGATCTACTTCTATCCCTTGATTTTTTAATTCATTTATAGCTTCTGCTATGATAGCTTTTTCTTGACTTGTAGCCTCGGCTCCAGCATAAACATTTACATTAAATTGGGCTATGGCGTCTGCTTTTTCTTTAGTAGTTTTAGCTTCTTTTAAATCTTTTAAAGCTTTGTTTATTTGTTTTCTACCTCTACCCTGTTTTACTTGAGCATCCCCCTGTTCTTGAGCGCGGTTCTTAATATTTTGATCTTGTCCTGCATCGACTTGTTCTTGAGTTTCTGTTGCAGTGCTGGGGGCAGGTTGTCCTGCAGCATCTGTAGATCCTTTTTCTTTGCCATCTTCTATTCTTTTTAAATTTTTTCTTTCTAGATTTATAGCAGCGTTGTTCTCTTCTATAGATCTTTGTTCGTCTTTTACTTTTTCTTGGTAGCTCTTTAAATCTCTATTAGCAGCTTCTAATGCTTCTGTATCTCCTTCTTGCTCATACTTTTTTATAAGTTCCTGAGTCTCTTCTATCTTTTCGTTTAAATCTACTACAGTGTTTTCAGACATCATTACCTTAGCTGTAAGGTCTGATACCTCTTTTAATACTCTTTCTTCTAGATTAGAAAGCTGGTCAGATGTTAGACCAAAACTTTCCCCACGAGCTCCAAGAACATTTTTAATCTTTGTTATCTGTGTTCTTATTTTCTTAGCTTCTTTTTTAAGAGATACAATATCCCCTTCATTAAAAAGTTCTAACTGTACTTGTTCTTTTGTTTTATTGCTAGAAGCTACATTTTCTACTAAAGAGTCTATGTTTTCATTTACACCTACTAATAGTTTATCTAGCTCATATAACTTTTCTTTTAAGGACTGAGTATCTAACTTTCCGTACTTTCCATTATAAGCAAGTTTTGTTCTTTTATCTACGATGTAAGCAATATTGTTTTTTGTATCTATAGTAGTAGACCCTCCTCCCATCTTTGCTGCATACTCTAATAGTATCGCAGCAGCTATAGCGTCTACTTCTGTTTGAGGAGTTATTATCTTTCTAGTATTGCCGTTCTCATCTATCAATGTTACAGATACAGCCTTTCCGTCTTTATTAAATCCTATAGAGTCTACTGGATTTGATTCTCTAACAAATAATTTTATACCATCAAAGTGTACAGTTCTTCCTTCTACACTTTCAAATCTACCTATATTCTCTGAGCTAAATGCTTCTTCTCTATACCCGTCTTTCTTTTTATCTGTAACAGTATCGTTTGCATTTTCTTCAGGGAGCACATCTATCTCCCCATTCTCATCAGATCTTTTTATACTTTCGTAGTGTTCTAAAGCTTTGTTTAATCCCTCTTTAACTGCAGGGTTTAGATCTTGCTTAGATATTTCTCTTAGATTTTCTATTTTCTCATCTATACTAGTACCAGCTATCTTTAGGTACTTTTCATACGCCTCTTGTTCTACTTGCTCTAACTCATCATACTTTTTCTGAGCTAGCGCTTTGTCTTCTTTACTAGCATCTTTAAACAACTCTTCAATTTCTTTAGTTGTTTTAGCTTTATCTAGACCTTCTTTGTATTTTTTCTGACGCTCTTGATTCTGTACAGTTGCTTCGTTTGCTGTTCTTTCTTTTTCAAACTGCTCTCTTGCACTCTCACTAGATGATAATTGATTATACACATTTACAGCTTGTGTGACATCTAGTGCAACATCAGCATAGTCTTGAGCTAGCTTTTGTAATTCTATAGCAGCTAAAGGATCTATCTTACCTAACTCTTTAACAGCATTATTTAGATTGTCTATCATCTTAGTACGCGCTTCGTTTGCGTCATACCCTTCCTCTGCTGTGCCTGGATCTGTTTTGTATAGAGAAAACTCATCTAGTATTGCATTCATATCTAGAGAGCCTTCCATCATTTTATTATTCGCTATGAGTGAATTGTCTATAACAGACTGCATTTCTTTTTGCATATCTGTTAGCCTCTTAGTTTTATTTTGAACGCTACTACCTCTAAGTATAAGTTCGTTTCTTAATGCAAGCCTTGAGTTATATACAGTATCTTCAGCTTTTCTAGTTGCCTCATCTTGCAGTAATCTAGGCAAACCTTTAGCGGGAGGTTTTATTGCTATGCTGTTAGATACATTATTATACATAGTTCTAAACCCTTCCAGTTTAGTTTTTAATCCATCTATGATTCCAGTTTTACCTTTTGGGTCTGTAAGCTCTTGCAGCGGGTTACCATTTTCATCTGTATAGCCAAATCGTTTTGAAAAGTCTGCATCTGGTAATTGCTTTGTATTTTCTAGCTGTTCCATAAATACATCAAATGTACCAGTGTCTAGAGCATGCAAAGCATTAATTTGTATTAGTTGATACTGTAAGTCTTTAAATAACTTTTTATTACCATCTTTTAATGCTTGCTGCATTCTTTCTACTACTGCACTTTGAGCTTGCATGCTAAGCATTCCATTCTTGGCATTATCTAAGAAACCTCCATTTCTAATATCAGCAAGCGTTTGCGCCATTTGCTTTCTATTAGAATATTCTTTACTTACAGCTGCGCCTCCTCCCCTCATTACAGCTCCTACTAAAAATCCAACAAGTGCAGACTCTAATCCTTCTTGAGATCCAAATGTTTCTGACATTGAGGTATTTAAGGCACTAGCCATATCACCTACTCCTCCATTTTTATATCTATCAGAGTGGTATGTAGATGCATACTGATTAGATGCAAACTGAAAACTTTCTTGAAATGCCTCAGTTGAACCAGCTTTGCCCATATCTACCATTCTTCTACGAACAGATGTCCATATATTATCGTTTGCAAATTTACTTACAGCCTTTTTAGATGCAGCATCAAATATTACATCTGAGTTTACTCTAGATGCTGCCTTAAAGCCCATTACCTGTTTACCAAACATAATAAAGTTTGTGCCTGCAAGTACAGGAAGTTGAGCTACAAAGTTAGTGTTTCCTGCGGCGTAAGAAGCTTTTTCTATATCCTCTAATATATCTAAAGGTATTTGTCCTAGATTCTCAACACCATCTGTTCTACTTATATACGCATCTGTTAAATCTTTAAATGTAGATTTTTGTGTTTCTCTAGCTTCTACTGATGCTTCAGCTAGTGACATCATTAGTGCTCCATCTACAGAGGATAGGAATGATTTGTATGCCCCAGCTGCACCTTTCATAGAGTTTAAAGTCTGTGCTAGCTTTGTTCCATTTGTAATTGCCGTAACTCCTTTACTTAAAGCAGCTAATCTATTAGCTCCTATTACCGCTTTGCCTGCTTTATCTAGCATTCCTACAGCTCCAAGACCGCCTGTTAAATACATACTAGCTATAGATCCTAAAGAGTATCCTATTCCATTTGCAAAAGTATCTGCCCAAAAGTTTGCAGTTCCTAACTTACTAAGAGTGCTCATATTTTCTTGCTCTCGTGTGTAGTAGTTAGGCATGTTTTCACGCATCCACTCATTAGTTTTATCTACGGTTCTACCTACAGCGTTGTCGTAGTATTCTCCGCCTGAAGCTAAAGACCCTAATCCAAATAATACGCCAAGAGTGTTTTCTGCTACCGCACCTAGTGTAGTAACTCCCATTTTAGCTAAACCATTACCCCACTGATCTGCAGTAGATTGGTTACGAGCTCTTATCTCTTCCCAATCTAATAGTTGGCCTCTAGGCACATTATACTTCTTGAACTTATCTAGGTCTCTTGTACCTTGATAGTCCTTCCCAAGTAAAAATCCTTCATCATATCCTGGGTTACCTAAATTAATCTGAGGTACTGGAGCCTGCATAGACTTTCCAGTGATAGGATTAATAGGCATTTCTGTTCCAGTAGTTGTACTAGTAGTAGGTTGACCACCAAGAGGCAGTCCTGTTAATGGATTAATAGTTTCTGACATTACAGTTTAGTTCTTATTTCGTATCCAGCAGCTGCTGCATCATTTACAAAGGTAGAAAATTCAGGACTATCTATTCTATATGTTACTGGCTTACCTTCTGTAGGATCAAATATAGTTATTTTATCTGAATTTCCTTTGAAGGATACAGTAGCATCTCTATTCTCTAACGGTTTACCATCTGGACCGTACACAACCATCTGCGCCCCTTCTGCTCCTGTATGCTTATGCAGATTCATTTCCATTTGGAGTAAGTATCCTGGAGAGTTAAAGTACTGATCCATTTGTTTATTCCTAATGTTGCTGTAAGGTAATATAATTTCTTTACTTACATTCTTACCATCCTTTTTACCAACCACAGTTAGTTGTAATGTAGGCTCACCAAAGGCTGCAGTAGTATGGAATAAAGTATTTTTAACTTGAACTTCATCACTGTCCCATCCTAACTGAGCTGCCATCTCACCTACAGTACCAGTTCCTCTTTGTAATTCTCCGTCCCAAAAGATGTTAAATGATTTATCTAACGGTGTAGCTTTAAAGAAGTCTTTTACATACTTAGTGTTTTGTATAACTTCTTTTGGAGTTAACCCTGGCATGTTGTTAGACGCCCAAGTTCCTACAGTCTGTGTAGAATTCTTTTCTAACCAGTCATTTATAGTTTTAGTATAAGCTCTATTACCATCTAGTACATTCTGAGATAAAGAATTAAATCCTATACCTTCACCAGTTATTAAGCTTATATCGCTTACTTTACTCTTAATTTGATTTAGTATTCTATCACTTAAAGCTCTTTCTCTAGGAGAAGCCCCTTCAAACCCAGGAGATCCAGGCATACCCGGTCCCATACCAGGAGTAGGAGTAGCATCTCCCATCTGCCCCTTTTTTATAAATAGAATAGCATCTGCTAAAGCCATGTCCTGATTACCTGTAGCTGTACGAACTATGTCTAGTACTTCTTGACCTGTAATTCCACCATAGTCTTTTTCTAAATACTTGTCTACATTACGTATAGCGCCAGATTCTTGAGCAGCTTTGTCTAATCTATTTTGCTGAGCAATTATTTGCTTTTTAACAGCCATTGCTTTTGAGCGCATTTCTATAAAGGTAGGGTTCTTTCTTAAATCTTCAGGAACATTATTATACAAAATATCCTGCTCAGTTAATGTAGTACCACCAGGTAAGTATTCAGCAGCTAAAGCATTTGCGTCCTGTACAGTTTTAGCTAACGTATCAGAGTTTAAAGTAATATAAGAATTAATATCTGCACTACTCCTACCAACCATATCATCAAGTTGACTAACTTCTGTAAGCTTGAGTACGTTTGGAGTATAGTTATTAAGATTAAAGTTATAGTCAGCTGTCCACTTTTCACTATAATCTATAGCTTTATCATACTCAACATTTTTGAATGCAAACTTATCAATAGCAGTATTTAACTCCCTATTCATAGTTTCTTGAGTTACAACATTCTTAAGGTAAGTTCTACGCTGATCAGTTAGATCTTCTCCACTCCCTGTATCGTTAAGCAATCTCTCTTGCTCTTTTATTATCTTATCTAATCTTTCTGCTTCTTTATTTTTTCCAGAGTCAATAGCAGATTGTCTTTGCTCTATAAGTCCTGTTGAGTCTGGGTTCTCTGGATCTCCATACAAAGTGTTAGATATTCTAGATCTAATATCTTCATCACTTAGTTGGAATGTTCTAAGCTCTGCTTTTTGAGCAAGTGCTGCCTGAACATCAGGATCTTGCATTAGATTGTTATAAATAGCTTCAACTCTCTCTGGTAATATAGATTCAGTTTTTACGCCATCAGTAATATAAAAATTACCATCCTGACTAATTACTTTACCTTTGTTACCAAACTTTCTAACAGCTACATCTTTCATCTGTTCTGACATTAATTCTTGAATGTCCACATCATTAACTACATTGAAGCCTTTAAAGAAAGAACCTTTATCAATAGAACCATCTTCATTTCTCTGCAGTCCTGAGTACTCATGCCTAGACCTTTCTACTGCAAGTGTTTTTGTTTCTGCATCTATCTTTCCATCATTATAAAGCTTTTCAATGTTAGCTCTATATCCTTTATAAGCTTCATTGTTTTGTTTAATGGGCTGATACTGCTTATCAAATGATCTAGCGCTTTTAGCCACATCCAGCATCATAGTTTCATAATCACCACGGCCAGCTCTGTTTAATAGCTCTTGTCTAGTGCTTTGCTCTAACTGATTCTTAAGCTCTTGATCTCCAGCAAAATCTGCAGCATCCATTTGATCCACTGCGCCAGCTAAGGCATCATCAGCATTAAATGCTTGCTGAAACCTTTGACGTTGCAAAGCGTTTATTTGTACAGATCCTGGATCGCGATATACGCTTTGGTAGTTCCTTAGTTTATATCTACTCATTGTCTTTTTCTTTAGTTTCTTTTGTAGCCTGAGCTTCTCCAAAACGTATGTTAAATAGCTGAGCTATCTCTGCATTCGTATATGGTTTCTTTGTTCTAGGATTAATCTCTTTACTTAAGAAGTTTCTTAGTCTCTCTCTTTCGTAGATACCCATATCACCGGTTGCTCTTGCTAGTCTTTCGTTAGCTTTATAAGACATTAAGTCTCCAGCTAATCCTGCAGTTCTTTCAGTGAATGAATCTATAGCGCCTAATCTTCTATCCTCATTAGCTGCAAGTTGATTTTCTCTAAGCTGAGTGTTTATTTGATCCGCTTGCATTGCGTTAGAAACATTTCTAGCATCAGTCTGCATTTGCATTTGAGCTTCTTGATTAGCAATTCCAATATTTGCTCTAGACTCTGCAGCAGCAATTTTTATATCACCTTCTTGCTTTCGTCTGTAGGTAGCCATCTTAGCCATAATACCTGCAGGCCCAGCACCGCTAGTATCTATAGATCTACTGATGGCTCTATTCTGTGCTGCATTAGATGCACGCTCAGCATTGTAGCTTACTCTATCTAAAGCAGGAGCTTTGATTCTACCTGGAGCACCCATTTGCTCTGCTACTCTATCTTTCTTAAAGAATGCATATGCAGGTGCAATGAGTTGTGCGGCTCCTGCAGCTATTGCTAACCCAGGTACATCTCTTCTTAATCTTCTTAAAGCTCTTTCTTCTAACTTTGTAAGAGGACTATCACTATTTGCTTTATCTATAACATTTTTATCTTCTTGTGAAAGTGAATCATAGTCAAATTCTTCAGGTCCCATTTGCGGAGTAACTGTGTTACCTTGCAAGTCAACATACGTGCCCGGAGCTGGAGCATTGTTTACAGGTATTTGAGTAATTGTTTTAGGCTGTATAGGAGTAATATTTTTACGTTCCTCTTTTTTAGGTGATGAACCTCCTGATGTGTTATTTGTTGCAGGTATAGAAGGCTGCTCTGTTATAGGATCAAAATCACCTACTACAGAATCTTGTATTACTGGCGGGTACATAGTGTTTTGGAAATTTTGAACTAAAGAAGCTGGAGGTTGTACTAATCCCGCATTGTTGTATATTGGGGTTCCATCGTTATAGTATCCTTCAGGATTATACACCATCATATTTTTAGACCCTCCATCTTGATACATTTTATATCCGCCAGCACCTAACTTAACATCTTCAGGGTTTCTACCTGCTTTCTCTTCTTGTAGTTTAGCTAAGTAATCAATCTCACCTTGCGTTCCACCATTCTTTAATAAATCTTTATGTCTTTGTGCGAATGACTTACCTCCCAACTTTAAATGCTGTGAGAAGAAGTAATCGCTTTTACCACCATTCTTCATAGTTACTTTATCCATTGTTTCATTACCCTCAACTTCAGTGTTAGGGTCTACCATAATACCACCTTGTTCATGACTCTTTCCTTTAAACTCTATAGCGTCAGATCCTGGTATAGGTTTAGCTACACCACCAGGCAGTTTTACTCCTCCCATTTCAAAACTAAATCCTTTAAATTTAGGAATGCCAGCATTTACTTCTGCTATACTTTTACCTCCCATGGAAGGATTAGCTCTATTCATTTCTTCTTCAGTTATATTAGGCCTAACTTTTCCGCCTGACATTTCTTGACCTCTATTATAAAAATCATACAACATAGCAGGAGCACTTACTGCAGTACCAAATTTGCCAAGTCTTCCTACTATGCCTGGAGCCTTTTTAAGTAAAAGCTCTCCAGTTTTTTGTACTCCTTTTTGAAATAGGTTTTCTCCTACTCCTCCGTCGTTATATCTTCGTATACCTCCATATCTAGCTATATCAGCGCCCATATCAAATCCAGAGTACTCTCTAGACTTAAGGGCTTCTAATCTTTGTCTACTAGCTAATTCACTAATATCTTGTTCTTTCCTTTGCTCAGCTCGCGCTTCTTCTCTTCTAGCTTTACCTCTCTGTATAAGACCTTTACCTAATCCGTATGCAGCTCCGCCTATAGCACCGGCTACTGTTCCTAAAGGACCTACACTACTACCTAGCAAAGCACCCGCAGTTAATGCGGCACCTATTCCTTGTCCCGCTCCTGATATAACACTACCAGCAGTTTCACCTACATTCATAGTAGTAGCATCATCATCTGAAGAAACTTGTTTTAATACTTCTCCACCTATTGCAGCTACAGTACCTAATGTTGGAGCTCCTAACATTCCTGGAGATGCGGCACCAGGCATTGTTGCTTTTGCTAATTCTACTGTTCCTTCTTGTGCAGCTTTCATGCCTGCAGTTTGTACACCTGTAACTACTTTAGGCGCTACCTTTTGAAATGCTCCAGGCGCTGCTTGTTCTATAGCTGCTTGAGTAGTTGTAGTTCCTATAACTTTACCAGCTTCTGTTGCTGTCTTTTCTGCAACACCTCTTCCTAATCTTTCTGCAAGTCTTTTTAATAATCCTGACTTGTCTAGTGCTTCAGCAGTTGTACCTACTGCTCCTTCAACAGCTTGTATTTGAGCTTGCTGTCTAGCTATATTAGCTTCAGCTTCATCCATATACTCTGTGGACTTTCTTGCTTCTTCTAACTCTTGCTCTAATTGTTTTAATTTTGCAGGGTCTGCTTCTTGATATGTAATAGCAGCTGTTTCAGGAGAACCTGGTATAGTATTAGCACCATACATTGGAGGAGTAGCTAATCCACCGCCTTGGTAATACCCCATACGCTTCATAAAATCTTTCTTGTCGCTTTTAGGATACCCGCCACTTTTCATCTTCTTAGGTTTCTTACCAGCTTTCTTCATTGATATTGCTATTGCTGCTTGTTGAGCTCTTGATTTTGCCATAATTATCTATAGAATTTTTTTGCAGCCACGTCGGTGGAGTACAAATTTATTAAATTTTTCTTGGAATTACTAAATATTAATCGTATTCCTAACCACTTATCAGAGAATTTACGCTGCTTTTCCCAGGACTTCGCAAGGTCTATAAACAAAGGATTTATAGTTTCGTTCATTCCTGTAATATTAAACATCGTATTTGTAGTAGTTGTTTCTACACTTGAAAGGTTAGTTCCAGCAACACTTGCTCCAACTATTCCAAAGTTAGATCCTGCAAATGGGCCTACTGCAGTTTGCTGTAAAAGAGCTAAATCTCTGAACTTGTTTATCTTCCACTCATTACCAATACCTCTTGTATTAATCATGTATTCAATATTCTGCTCTCCAGATATTTGATGAGTAGTGTAAACATAAAAGCTATCAAACCCGTGGTCATGGATTAGTGCTCCTGAACTATTAAATACATCTACCATATAGTTAAAGCTGTAGAATACTTTATCTAAGTCTTTACCCGCATTATATATAAACTCAAACTCGGTTGGGTAAACTGTATCATAAAACTGTCCTCTATTAGCTTCATCATTGTGGAACCATAGTAGTGGACTATACGTACCTGCAAATGATACCATAGTATCTTTTGATCTAGAGTACTTATATGGTATATAGTCATGGAACGATACCCATACATTTAATTCTACGTCGTAGGATATTGTCCAACCTGACTGTGTAAAGTAATAAGAGTTTGCCCAATCTATTACTTCTTCTTGTGTAATTAATTGGTACACAGCTTCACTACCGTGAGCTCCTTCAGATACTAATTCACTAATCTGTCTAGTTCTTATAAAT
>Ga0099847_1000427_pt1 | contig 14366 bp, 21 predicted proteins | sample CB_VirMetaG_2_FD_78178 | JGI IMG/M metagenome (GOLD analysis project Ga0099847, IMG submission 78178) | Freshwater to marine saline gradient viral communities from Chesapeake Bay - CB_1504_2 Viral MetaG | ecosystem: Environmental > Aquatic > Marine > Coastal | place: USA: Chesapeake Bay...
AGTAAAAATGTAGCCGAAGAAGGCTCAAAAGAAATAGCGGTATTTAATCCGGCTATGATGGAGCAGGATGCCGGTGCCGGTATGGAAAACATGGGAGCAGAAGATTTAGCTCTTCCCTTCCTAAAAGCTCTGTCTGGTAACGATCCTGTATTGGACGAGAATGAGATGGCACGTAAGGGTGATATATACAACACCGTTACTGGTATTTTGTACAAAGGTAAGGATGGGGTTCGAGTAGTACCTTGCGCTTATCAGCGTCGGTTTATTCAGTGGACTCCGCGTGGCAGCGGAAGCAACGCGCCTGTGGCTATTTACGAGCCGGGACAAGAACGCCCCAAGACAGAACGTTCGTCCGAAGACAACAAAGAATACGTTGTTGGAGGTGAAGGGGATTACATTGAAGAGACCCACCAACACTTTGTTCTCCTACTCAACGATGACGGGTCATACGAGACCGCCCTCATCGCAATGAAATCCACGCAGCTTAAAAAGAGCAGAAAGTGGAATAGCATGATGGCGTCTCGTTCAATGCCGGGTAAAAACGGGCCGTTCACGCCGCCTAGATTTAGCCACATTTATCATTTGAAAACGATCTCTGAGGAAAACGCCAAAGGATCGTGGGCCGGTTGGGAGATGTCCTGTGAAGGGGTCATTGAGGACGGTGCTTTGTATGCCCGCGCAAAAGGTTTCGCAGAGAGTATTGCGGCAGGCGATGTGGTGGTGAAACATACGGATGACGATGACGACTTGAAAGACGATATACCGTTTTAAAAGCCACACGGCAGGGTGTAAAAAGCCCTGCCGTTTTTATTCGTATGGGGTATATCAATGTCAGTAGATAAATTTATGGCCATATTCGATGGCCTAAAGGAAGCACACGGTTATTTCAAAATAGAAAATACCGGCGCAAACGGTAAAGCCAAGGGTAAGGCAGGCGTTTTGCGCGAACCTCAAACAAAAAAACTTTGGGAAAATCATTTGTCCGGCAAGGGCAGCGGATTGGGTATCATACCAATCAACGAAGACAACATGTGCAAGTGGGGTTGTATCGACGTGGACCAGTATCCACTCGACCACAAGATGCTTGTCGATAAGATAAGGAAGCTCAAGTTACCTTTAGTAGTGTGTCGCTCGAAGTCGGGTGGTGCGCATTGCTTTCTATTCTCAACCGAGTGGGTTGCTGCAAAGGACATGCAGAAATCCCTTCAGCACATGTCCTCGGCTCTCGGTTACGGCGAAAGTGAGATATTTCCCAAACAGATTAAGTTGCACCTCGACCGGGGTGACGTAGGAAACTTTCTCAACCTCCCTTACTACGATCACGAGAACGGCTTACGATACGCAATCCTTGACGATGGCACGTCTGCTGAACTTAATGAGTTTATTGCGTTACACAAGCAGTACGCGCAAACACCGGAAGAGGTCGTCAAGCTGCAAGTGATGGACACAGGTGAGACTGATTTAATGAAGGACGGTCCACCGTGTCTACAAATACTTTGCAAGCAGCGCATCAGTGAAGGGGGCCGAAACAACGGTCTATTTAACATAGGCGTGTACCTGCGCAAGGCATACCCGGACAGCTACGAGTCAGAAATTCTACGTTACAACATGGAGTACCTGTCGCCGCCCTTGCCACTACCCGAGGTCAACATCGTTGCGAAGCAGTTAGACCGAAAAGAATACGCTTACAAGTGTTCCGATGCGCCGATTAACGCGCATTGCAACAAAGAATTGTGCCGCACCCGTAAATTCGGCATAGGAGCCGCTGTAGCAGGCGCTACAATCGCTAATCTACGTAAATACAATAGTACCCCACCCGTCTGGTTTATGGACGTTAACGGCGAACCACTGGAGTTAGACACGGAGGCTCTGATGAGCCAACCCCTATTTCAGAAATACTGCATGGAGCAACTTAACTTCATGCCAAGATCCGTTGCCAAGCAGCAATGGGAAAGCCGTATCAGTACATTGATGACGGAGATGCGCGACAACGAAAGCGCGATCATGGAAGTTTCTGTAGACGCCAGTATTAGCGGTCAGTTCTACGATTACCTCGAAGAATTTTGCAGCCATTTACAGCAGGCGCAAGACAAGGAAGAGATACTGTTACGCCGCCCATGGACAGATGAAGAGGAAGCGGTTACGTACTTTCGTTTGAAAGACTTTGAGAGCTATTTGAAAAAGAACAAATTCTTTGAGTACAAGTCGCACCGCATTGCGCAGCGGTTGAGAGACATTAACGGCGACAGCATGGTATTGAAGATCAAGGGACGTGCTGTGCGTGTCTGGAAGATACCCGCTTTTGATAGTACGGACGTGGATTTGAAAGCACCTTCGTTCGCTCAGGGGGAGGCTCCGTTTTGACAAGACTTTTAACAAAGTATTGGAGACAGCAGCGCGACGAAGATATCGTGGACATGATTGATAGACAACGTATGACCATGACCGCCGTAGCTAAGTTTTGGGGTATATCTAAACAACGGGTGCAACAGATATACAGTAGGGAGAAGAAGAAAGATGTTTAGAATATTCGGACCTCCGGGAACAGGTAAGACCACGACACTACTCAACATGGTAGACAAGGCGCTCGAAGAGGGCACCCCGCCGGAACGAATAGCCTTCCTAGCCTTTACCCGAAAGGCCGCTAACGAAGCCAAAGAACGAGCCGCCGAAAGGTTTAACCTTGACCCGAAGAAAGACTTAATATTCTTCCGGACGCTACACAGCTTGGCCTTAACCATGTCGGACATCCGTCCAGAGCAGGTGATGCAGGAAGAAAACTACCGCGAACTCAGTCGCACCATCGGTGTTGAACTGGGCGGGCAGAAAAACACGTCGATAGATGATGACGTGCCCAGTATGGTAGCAAGCAGCGATCCCATTCTTGGTTTGATCAACTTGGCCCGCTTGCGGAAAGTAGACCTGCGCGATGAATACAACATTAGCTCCCTCGAACAGGATTGGACTACGGTCAACTTTGTCGATAAGTGCTTGCGAGAATACAAAGAAAGCATGGGTCTGTATGACTTCACGGACATGCTCGAACAGTTTGCAAACGGTGGTACTAAATTCTGCCCAGAGTTTGATCTGTGCTTTTTAGACGAAGCGCAAGACCTGTCTCCACTACAGTGGGACATAGCGCATCTTTTAGATAGCCAGTCTAAGAAGATGTACTGCGCAGGTGATGATGACCAAGCCATTTACCGGTGGGCGGGTGCCGATGTAGACCATTTTATTAACTTACCCGGCGGATCAGAAACGCTGTCTCAGTCGTACCGCATCCCCAAAAACGTCCACGATGTGGCAGAAAATGTCGTGCGCCGCATTGCTAGACGATTTCCGAAACGATACGAGCCCCGAGCAGAACGGGGCAACGTGACGCGGATTACCACTATTAATTCGTTGGACATGGCGCAAGGGGATTGGTTAATTTTATCGCAAGCGGGTTACCAACTAACACCTGTGGCCCACGACCTAAAGTCGAACGGCTACCTATTTAATTACCGCGGCAGACGATCCATCAGTGAAAAGATTAGCGAGGCCGTTAACGGGTGGGAACAACTACGCCGGGGTCAAGAAATAACCGGTAAGGTTGCCCGAATAATTTACAGCTACATGGCAATCGGGGAAAGACTGACGCGAGGATTTAAAAAGCTGCCGGGGGTGGATGACACGGACCTCGTGACCTTTGAACAGTTAGTCGCCAACCACGGCCTACGAGCAAAGAACAATATGATCTGGTCCGAAGCTATGGACAAGCTGCCCGATACCGACCGAGCGTATGTCACGGCTTTGCTACGTCGGGGCGAGAAGTTTAATGGCGTACCCCGTATTACAGCGTCCACGATCCACGGGTCAAAAGGCGGTGAAGCGGATAATGTCGTGCTGTTCACGGACCTTAGTCCCGCAGCGGACACACAATTCCAACAGAACCCGGACGACACGCATCGGGTTTTTTATGTGGGAGTGACCCGCGCAAAAGAAAATTTATATATAGTAGACGCAGAAGACTTATCAAGGAGCTATGATTTATGAATAAGAAGTTAACACGAGGCAGCGAAAGAAGTATTAACCCCAAGCTGTTGACGTTTGCTGAAAAGGAACGCGAACGATCGGAGATGGAAGCCAAGCTTGAAGAGTTCTTTGCGAACGACGGGTTTATCCGAGAGTATCCGCAGGGCGCAACCGCGTTACAATACGGGCGTACAAAGAAACAGCAGGACGAACTCGTCCGTAAGGGTAAGTCCGGCGCGTCCGCCACGCATAAAAAAGGCACAGGCGCATGGTAAACAAGCTAATGGAAATCATCGAGAAAATTGCCGCACATGTCTTTTGGCCTATTTTCACACTGTTCTTTTTACTTGCCGCTATGGCCGCGTACACGTTTTTTGAATCTATTTAGGGAAGTTAAGATGATTGTAAGCAAGAACGAAGAAGGCCTGTTCGTCGCAACAAATAACGGACAGCGGGGAGAAGTGTTGGCAGGGTTTGCGAAAAACAGGATACAAGCGATGATGTTTTGCGCAGAACTTTTGTTAGCCGTCAACACTAAACAAAAATGAAAAGAGACGAACTATTTAAAACCGCAGAAAACCTCATTAACGGGCAACGCGCAAAGGACTACGGCGATGCCTACGATAACCATACTCGAATAGCCGTCGGATGGAATCAAATAGTGGCAGGCGCCATGGACTCACACGGATATATCACCGCCGCCCACGTGGCTTTGATGATGGATTGGGTCAAGACAAGCAGGTTGATACAAAGTATAGACCATCAAGACTCTTGGGTGGATAAAGCAGGATACACGGCCCTCGGGTCAGAGTTTAGCCAGAAGGAAACAAAAACAAATGCCTAAGCTACAGATGGCCATGTTCGCGCCAAAAAGTGAATGGATACCGCCTATCGAATTACCCGATCTTACGTCAGCAAAAAAGATTGCGATTGACGTTGAAACCCGCGATCCCAACTTAAAGCAGCATGGGCCCGGTTGGCCAACAGGAGATGGTGAGGTGGTAGGTTACGCTGTCGCCGTGGACTCGTGGTCCGGTTACATACCGATCCGACATTTTGGTGGTGGTAACTTGGACGAAAAGCAGGTCAACAAATGGTTGCGAAAAGTCTTTGAATGTCCTGCCGATAAGATCATGCACAACGCACAATACGATCTCGGATGGATCAAGCAAATGGGTTTTCAGGTGAATGGCCGAATCATCGACACGATGGTAATCGCTTCCTTGCTCGATGAAAACAGATTTAGCTACAGCTTGAATGCGCTGTCCTACGATTTACTGGGTAAGGTCAAATCAGAAAAAGGTCTAGTGGAGGCAGCGAGGCAATTCGGAGTCGATCCGAAAGCAGAAATGTGGAAGATGCCCGCCATGTACGTCGGACCGTATGCGGAGGGTGACGCTGAACTTACCCTCGAACTCTGGAACTACTTCTCCGTTCAACTTGGCAAAGAAGGACTTTGGCCTATCGCCAATCTCGAACTTGATCTCCTCCCATGTCTTGTTGACATGACCATGCGCGGCGTCCGCGTCAACACGGAGAAAGTCGAGCGAACGCGGGATAGTCTCCTCAAGCGGGAAAGGGAGGTCCTCAAGGAGATCAAGCGCATCAGCGGTAGTAATGTTGAAATCTGGGCGGCACAATCGCTCGCCAAAGCGTTCGATAAAATCGGCGTCAACTACCCACGTACAGAGAAGGGCGCACCGAGCTTCACCAAACTCTTCCTCCAAGAACATGAGCATCCGCTCGCGCAACTCGTAACCCAAGCTCGGAATCTGAATAAGACATCCGGCACCTTCATCAACACCATCATGAAACACTGCCACGCTGACGGTCGAATACACTCCCATATTAATCAAATCCGTTCTGACGATGGAGGAACCGTATCGGGCCGCATCTCCATGGCTAATCCTAATTTGCAGCAAATCCCGGCTCGCGATCCAGAACTGGGCCCGATGATTCGTTCGTTGTTTCTTCCAGAGGAAGGTGAGCAATGGGCGGCCATTGACTTCTCGCAACAAGAACCGCGCATCTTGGTACATTATGCGCATGTTTACGGCAAAACGCGAGGTGTACCTTTAGAGGGTGCCGCAGAGTTTGTTAAAGCATACAACGACGATCCGTCCACAGACTTTCACAGCTTAGTCGCAGAGATGGCTAACATCCCGCGGAAACAGGCAAAGACGATTAACTTAGGATTAATTTATGGCATGGGCGTCAACAAGATGTCCGAGCAATTGGACGTGTCGGTGGAGGAAGCTAAAAAGCTAACAAAGCAATACCACAACCGGGTGCCCTTTGTGAAAGGTTTGATGACAGGGGTGATGAACCGATTGAACGAGAAATCGTCTCGCGGATCACTGACCTCACTGCTCGGGCGTAAGTGTCGCTTCGATATGTGGGAGCCCGACACGTTTGCCATGCACAAGGCGCTGCCATACAAGGAAGCGGTAGACGAATATGGGCCCACGACCAGACTGAAACGTGCTTACACTTACAAATCCTTAAATAGATTAATCCAAGCATCTGCCGCGGACATGACCAAAAAAGCAATGGTCGATCTTTATCAACAGGGCATCTTGCCCATGCTTCAGATACACGATGAATTGGCCATGTCCGTCAAAAGTGTCGAAGAAGCGAACGTGATAGCGGACGTAATGGTCAATGCGGTCCCGCTCGAAGTACCGTCCAAATGTGACATCGAAATCGGACCATCGTGGGGTGAAGCTAAATAACTTTCTAAAAAGTTAACTTGACTTGTATGCGATAATATGCTAAAGTGCGTATATCAATCGGAAGACCCGGTTGATGGGGGAGGGCAATTTCCCCCAAGTTCTTTAACATTTTAATCAACTACGGAGGTTCACCATGAGTGAATTCAAACACGTGGACGGCAAAGTCGTCATCGAAAGTCTCGAAGATATAGACAAATACATTGAAGAGACTTTTCCCGACGGACTCGAAGCCAAACGAAAGAAAGACTTTTTTGGCAGTGGCGCTTTTATCGGTTTCAACCTTTGCCGATATGGATATACCGACCTCGTAGCTGCGGAGTGTCACGCCCTGCGTGATGCTATCCAAGGCCGCGTCGGGTATAGCTATGGGTGCCCATTCGAGCCACACGTCGTAACGCATAAAGCGAAAGACGGTAAAGACGAATGGTATGAAGTCTACACTGAGTAGTTAAACACGGCCCTCGGTCTTCGGACCGGGGGTTTTTTTTGCCTGCTTGACACGTATGCGATGGTATGCGATGGTATCCAAACCATCAATTACGGAGAGAAAACATGAAAGTTGAATTAGGCTTTTACGAGATAACACAGGCGGTACAAGAGTTTATCATTAAAAAATACGGTTGGGGCTGCTTTGATTTTGAAGAAATGGACATGATTGAGCTGAAGTACCTAGAAGCCGTCAGAGAGCCGAAGAAGTACAAAAACGGTCGGTTAGTAAAGCATCCCGTACACGGATTTGTAGAAACAGAAATTGTGGACTGGCATAAAAAATATATAAATTTGGACGAAAACAGTGAGCTGCACTTTTTTCTAGATTAAGTTTCAAACGTACCGTTATAGCCCTGAAACCTCGCCCCGGCGGGGTTTTTTTTATTGCTTTCTTGCATATGATCTTATATTATCTTACACATTCTGGGACATGGGAGAGCTTAATGGATACAACACGGTGGAAAAGCATCCTCGTACCACGCGAGGTGTATGAAGAAATCAAAGAAATGTCAAAAGCAGAAGGCCGAACCATCGGCGGACAGCTAAGACTGGTCTTCGAGTGGTACAAAGAAGCGGCGAAACACGGCGCACTGACCGAGAGGGAAGATTAATGTACGATCTAACAGTAAGAGTAGTCAGTGGCGTCGGATTTTTACCCGTCACCCGAGACGAACAAGATGTCGGTTACCTACCCATTATCAAAACCGAAAAAGGCCAAGAAGTATACCGCGGCGAATTCCAAAAAACTCCGCAAGAAGCCTTGGCAAAGTGCATGGATTTTTACCCAAAAGTATGCGACTAACTGTTGCTTATCCCATATGTTGCGCTTATACTAAACCCGAACATGTTCGTCATGTTCTCCGTAGTAGTTGACCCTGACCCCAGTTCGGTTGCCCCCGTCTGGGGTCATTCTTTATGAGGAAACGTAAATGCCTGACAAAATTTTTGTGAACGGATTACGCCTACAAAAACCACGCGACAATGCTCCCGACTTCGTCAAAGCAAATATCAGCATAAACCGAGAAGAACTCATCGCGTGGCTTAACCAACAAACAGGCGAATGGATCAACGCTCAAGCACTAGACAGCAAAAACAAACCCGGCAACTGGTATGTGGAGGTGGACACGTGGGAACCAACGAAAAACTACTAAACATCAAACAAGTTTGCGAACTCGCAAACATCTCTAAACCAACCGTCTACCGCAAAGTAAAAAACGGTAGCTTCCCCGCCCCAATCAAAATCCCAACAACCGCAGGCCGCGGACCAAAAATGGTCAACCGTTGGCACCAAGCAGAAATCCTCGAACACTGCCTCAGAAACAACGCCAAACGTACCGCGGACCAAGAACCATGGTACGAATACGCCGCGCCTTTCAGGAAACCATGGGTAGAACAACACAAGCATTCCATAATGGCCGTCATAGCCGGTGTACTGTCCGGACTAGCCGTTTGGCTGTTCAGGTAAAGAAAGGGGGGTGACCCGCCCCCAAAGCGGTAGGGGTGCAGTAAGGACGACTGCGGAGGACACTCCGGAAACGGGTCAAGCAGCATTATCCTATAATCACGGCTCGCGGTACACGGTTAAAGGGGTTTCTGTATATATAGAACTCAAAAATAAAAATAAATATATTTTGTAAAAATAGCCGTAACCGGTGTAACCGTGTAACCAGAGCAATTAAGCTATTGTTATATATAGAGATATTCAGTTACATAAACAAGAAACAAAAAAGTAACCGTACCCGAGTTTGTGTAACCAGAAAGAGCGATATTGCGTATAGGGCTTCTGAAAAGTTTTTTTATTTTTTTTGTTTTCTGCTCTATATATACAAAAGCACGTTTAGTTGTGGCAAAGTATCGTTAAATAACTGGAGAATAGAATATGCCTGCATCTAAGGCGGTCGTTAAGAAAAAAGCGGGTAGACCGAAAGCGACAAAAGCACAAACATTGACACGTAGACAGGAACTGTTCGTTAAAGAATTAGTTTCGAAAGATGGCCAGATAACCATGCGGGAAGCCGCGATCAATGCGGGTTATCCGGTAAGCTCCGCGCATACCCGAGCTTACGAGCTAACCAACCCCAACATCAGCCCGCACGTTGTCCATGCTATTCAGTCTTACCGTGTCGAACTTGATGAAAAATTTGGGGTCAACTATCAACGCCACTTGCGCGATTTGCAAACCATCCGTGACGCAGCGTTAGACAATGGCGCATACAGTGCAGCCGTTCAAGCCGAATACCGACGTGGGCAAGCGCAAGGTGATATTTATGTAAGTAAGAGTGAGATTCGCACCGGCAGCATTGACAGTATGTCTAAAGACGAAGTGATGAACGCGCTCAAGGAGATAAAACAAAGCTATGCCCCGATTACTATCGACGTTACTCCCGAAGGAGAGAGCAATCCCTCAAACCGCGACAAAGCGCGAGGCCGACTTTTGGAGGCTGATGAAGACGGGAATGAAGAAGACCGGACGCGACATTAAAGCGACGCGTCTAGAAACTTGGGCGATGCCGGGCGTCCCCGATGTTGTCTTGTTAGATGAGTTTGGTCATTTTCATTTTGTTGAATTAAAAGCCACCGCGGGCAATGCGGTAGATTTAAGACCGCATCAAGTCGCGTGGCTAACTAATCATGGGCACGGTAGTGTCTGGGTGTTGATAAAAAAGCATAAAACAAAAAATCAACCGGAACAGCTATACCTGTATAAAGGCGCCGATGCGGTCGATTTAAAAATGGAAGGCTTAAAGGTTAACCCGTTTTATCATGTCGCGGGTAAAGTAGATTGGTCCACCATATTTGACTTGATATGTCCCACATCCTCGCATACAATCGCATAACCACTAACGATAGGAGAATGGAGATGAAATGTTTTTGATTGATTGGATTTACCGACTTTTATATGGTGAAGACGCAGCTAACGATTTGAATAAGCCGCCGACCCGCCGCAAAAAGTAAAACGAAGCCCGCTTGACTGCGGGCTTTTTTATGGGTTAATGTATGCGATTCATCACATACAATATGAGGGCAATCATGTTAAAACTTGTAGAAAATAGCAGAGCAAAAAAAACCGAGGGAATAGCCGTTACGTATCGAGCGGGCACGGGCGAAAAATACGCAACCTGTCCGGCTACGTGTTCGATGAATAATAGCGGAAAGGGCGCCGCATCAATCGATGAAAATTATTTGAATGCGTTGATCGATGCTGTTCCGAGAAAGGGCCTATCCTTTACCTATTCGCATTTCGATTACGCGGCGTGGGGTAATAAATTAAAAAAAGGAAAAACCGTTATCAATTACAGCGCGGACACTTTATTAAAAGCCCGCGAGGCCTTCGATCATGTTCCGACGGTCGTTGTATTAGACGTTGCTGCTTGGTCTCAGAAAAAAAGTATTTTAGCCACAGATAGCCCGACGGTTATACGTTGTCCCGCGGAATACCGCGAAGGGTTTAGCTGCCGAGATTGCGGAAACGGCGAACCACTTTGCGCACGTTTAGACCGAGATTTTATTGTTGGCTTTACCGCACATGGCGCAAGTAAGAAAAAAGCAGCGGACCCGGATACCCGCGGCGGATGTTATGCCGATGGTGGTAACGTTCGGTTACATTGGGAAGCGACTAGTCGCGTCGCTTTGTCTGATGAAATCGACGGCGAAAAGTTGAAACGCTTCGCCAAGTCTTTACCGCCTCGCACTATTCTCAGGCATCACGTAGCCGGTGACATCGGGCTCGAATAACTTTTTGAAATATTAGCTTGATGCATATATAAGATTATGCGATATTAGTGGGGCGGGCTTTGGTCCGCCTTACTTTTTTTCAATTACGGAGAAACAAAATGGCTACATATGAAACTAACGCTTTCGCTCACGGTATAGGAAATTCTGCTGTATCGTCGGAGTGGTTCGCGAGACCGGACGATCAAAAGTTTTTAACTCTAGACAAAATGATTCAGCATAAGAAAAGCGACGCGCAGCAAATGACAAGCCGCACGGTTGATACCCACAAGATACAGATAGTCGGTGAGTTTGACGAAGCAAACCCGAGCCGCGGCGGGTTAAGCATAGAATATGCTGATGACAATAACCGCGAGCATTTAAACGTCCCGACCAACTGGAGCTTCGGTCAGCTAAGTCAATTATCCGGTGCGCCCGCCGGATACTTACGCGATTTACCCGCTCCGCTCGCTGCGGATTGCTTACAGTGGGGCCTTAAATATAATCGCGGTCGGGAGTTGGTGAAGGTATACGGCAGCCAAAAGGAAGGCGGCGCGTTACGAGCGGCGACCGGTCCGGACTATGGCCGCATTTTTGATCACGAGATTTTGGAACCGATCAAAAATCTGGTCGATCAGAGCGGCGGGCGGTGGAAAGTGCCGGGGATGATCGTCGGGAGTAATAACGGTCACGCTGTTTATGATCCTGAGATACCCGTGACAATGGATACCACCACGCTATTCGCCAGTGATCGAGACGTGTTCGTATTTTTGGTGGATGACCGCAACCCGATCGAAGTGGGCCGCTTGGCTAACGGTGATCCTGATTTAATGTTTCGCGGGTTTTACGCTTGGAATAGTGAGACTGGCAGCAAGACGGCAGGCATTGCCGCGATGTATTTGCGAGGGGTTTGCATGAATAGAAATCTTTGGGGCGTCGAAAATTTTCAGGAAGTTAAAATCCGACATACCAAATTCGCGGGTGATCGTTTTGCTGCCGAGGTTAGACCGGCGCTCGAAAGTTTCGCCACCGGCGCCACTGCTACATTCGTCGAAGGTGTTCAGGCTGCGAAGGCGGCAAAGATTGCGAGTGATGACGAAAGCCGGTTAGAGTTTCTTACCAAGCGAGCCGGATTATCTGCCCGCATGGCCAGAGCGGCGAATGCTCGACATCTAGAAGAGGAGGGGCGCCCTGTCGAAAATGTATGGGATGCCGCCCAAGCGATTACCGCGCTTGCGCGGGATGTGCCGCATCAAGACAGCCGCGTCGAGATAGAAAGGAAGGCGGGGGCATTGCTTGACAAAGTCGCCGCGTAGCTACCACAGCACTACCCGAGCCCGCCCCGTGCGGGCTTTTTTTTGCCTTTACTTTGAGAAAAGTTATCTTATATAATCGCATAGACCGGAAGCACTCACGCTGCCGGTTTTACGGAGAACGCGATGTGTAATAATACGGTTATTCAAACAGTGCCCAGTGGGTACGACTATAAATTCATCGAAATGAAGTGCGGAAGTACTAGCATCCACGGCGATGAACTGCGTTGTGAAAAGTGCGAAAACGGCGGGCCACCATGGTATATCTGCCCGCATGGCCGGGATGTCAGCGAATACGATTGTGGACTCTGCGAATTAGATTAATTTTAAATACGGAGAAACAAAAATGGAATGGAACGATAGATTCAACGCCGCGGTAAAAAGTGTCGAGGATGACTTAAAAGAGGCGCAACGCCGCATAGATAATGGCGAGCCCTTCAATACTACAGCCGCGGATATGGGGTATACCCCCATCGAATTGCGAGAACTGTTGAATGCGCCGGTTAAAAAGGCTTTAAAAAACACTCTCGCGCAGCAATTGCTTTTTAATTTGCAGTTTATGGGAATGATGGGGATGGCCGGTCGAGAAGATCAGCGCGATTCACACTTTGTCAAGTGTCAGGAACTGGCGCAACAATTGATTGACGCGGGGCATTAACCGCCCAAGCACTACCCGAGCCCGCCTAGTGCGGGCTTTTTTTTGGCTTTACTTTAAGAAATGTTATCTTATATAATCGCATACATCGGCGGGCGTTGTGTCCGCCGCACTACGGAGCATTATCATGGAACTACGAACAGACTTAGATAGACTTAGCGAGCTTTCAGTTAATCAATTCATCGACGGTGATGATCGCATTGTTATTACCCGAGCATTGGAGGACCTCAACGAAATGTTAGAACGTGTTTCTAGGATGGAAAGAAGCGTAAACGATTACGCGGCGCGAGCTGAGTTAAACGATCGCAATATGTCTACTATCCGCGACGCCTTCTTTCTTATTCTGGGCACTTCGATCGAGAGCATGGTTGATACGGCTATCGAAAGTCGAATGGAGCTTGAGAACGAGAGTGATGAGCGCATAAAAGATATGATACGCGACGCCATCGAGCGGACAGATATTAGTATAGATTATAGCGATATTAGCCTTGAATTAAGTCTAGAACCCTAAGCACCAAAGCACTACCGAAAGCCCGCCCAGTGCGGGCTTTTTTATGCCTGTTTACTTTAATAAAAGTTATCTTATATAATCGCATACGACGGCGGGCGTTGTGTCCGCCGCACTACGGAGAAACGTAATGCTGATATTTGAAAAGGATAAGATTGCTAAACTGAAACATGTCGCGCAGAAAATGCGCATGTTCGCTGACCGCATCATTGTTGATGATGAAAATCACTCAACCGCAACTAAGTTAAAGACCACCATTAACACGATGCAGGTGCTTTTTGTAAGCGGCCGCACTGATGAACTTCCCGGTCATTTAATCCGGTTGAACGATCTGATAGATGATCTAGTAATCGAAAGCCTCGACGCTAAAAACGAGGGCTATTTAAAAGCATTGGAGAATAACAATGGTTAGAACAACTGGCAGACCAAGCAGCGGACTGAGTAAAAAACAAATAGCCGCTAAAAGCAGGGTGAAAAACAACGTTAAGAATTTGTCCATTAATGGCGAGTTATTAGAAAGGTTTAGCGCATGTAAGGATATAGAGTCAAAGCGACTAGGCTATCAATTAACTGTTAAGCAATTCTTAGCTGTCTTGCTTAACCAGTGGAACAATTGCGAGGATAACAATGGTTAGAACAACAAAGGAACAGCGCCAAGCGATCTACCGCAAGTGGCGTCAGGACAGCCAGACGATGACCTATCGCCAATTCAGGCAAACAGCACAATCTACATTCTTTATGGATGATGCGATCGTGATCCCGTGGTGTTCTATGTGGCTCGCCATCGAGCGCGACGGTTACACTCACACTTGACGCGTGATCCGATCACCTAAGCCCGCCCCGTGCGGGCTTTTTTACGCCCCTCGTTTATCATAGTTAAATCTGGCGGGCCAAGGCCCGCGCCCAGTTCGCCAAACCTACCGGACCGTGATCCGTGCGGCGTG
>Ga0099847_1000428_pt1 | contig 14349 bp, 23 predicted proteins | sample CB_VirMetaG_2_FD_78178 | JGI IMG/M metagenome (GOLD analysis project Ga0099847, IMG submission 78178) | Freshwater to marine saline gradient viral communities from Chesapeake Bay - CB_1504_2 Viral MetaG | ecosystem: Environmental > Aquatic > Marine > Coastal | place: USA: Chesapeake Bay...
ATGAGGAATAAACATAAGTGTCTATACTTGCCACGTGATTGGCATAGACCTGATGTAGATACCATGATAGCAGTGCGTGAGATGTACGAGACGGGCAGTATTTCTAAGTTGCTAGTCAAGGCATACCCTGACGTACATGATGACGGTAGAGGGATACATAAGAAGTATTTAAAATATAAGGAGATGTAATGCTTGATGATAATGATATAAAGAATCTGTTTACTATGATGACTACTTTGTTTGGGCATAAGTTCAAGAGTGGATTTGGTACAGGTATGCAGGGGAATAAGTTATCTGTTACAGGTAAGGTGTGGCAACGTACACTCAATGGTGTACCACATATCAGACAGGTGATAGATAAATTATTCTTACCTGATAGCGCAATCTTTCAGAGCAAGGAATGGTGTCCTGATTTAAGAGAGATTATGCAGATGTGCCTTGACATATCGAAGAACATAGAGCAGAATATAAAAAGTAAAACATTAAAGTTAAAGACGGATGACCACAACGTAAGATTCTCTGAGTTCTACGTTGCGAATCATAAGGGTGATAATGATAATGATTATCAGTATCATATAGATAATATAAAAAAACACGGGAGAAATAAATGATAGACAAAATGAACGGAGAGATTGACGCATACAAAGAGATAAAAGATTTGTGTGAAGATATGAATAAGCTACAACACAGTGTAGAGATTGATAGTATTATTAGATTCTGCGACAGGATGATTGAGCAGTTACAGGAAACTGTAGATGGTGCTATGGAAAGCATGTATGAATCATTTAAAAAGAATAAAATAAATGGAGACCTATCTGATGAAACTATTAACTGATGTTAAGAATAAAAGTCAAATGGTATTGGCGCACTTGCAACACTATGGAAGTATAACTACATGGGACGCAATCACACAGTACAAAGCAACAAGACTATCAGCTATTATATTTAATCTTAAAGAGAAAGGATATAATATTGAGAGTGTTAAGAAAGATGGTGATGGTTGTAAGTTCGTTGAATATATATTACATGAGAAAAAGGAGGACGCAGTATGATTGATAAGCTAGTTAATTTCTTTTGTGATTTACCTGATTCAGTACAGGTATTCATAATAGTGTCAGCTATCGTATTGTTTTGGCAAGTAATCTTATAGTGGCTAAACCACCTAGTAAGAAGACTAAGGAAGAATACAATAGGGCAGTTGAGTTCGGGTGTGTGGTTTGTAAGAAACATTATGGACTACGCACCGAGCCAACCATACATCACTTGACAGGTGCAGGTATGGGATTAAAAAGTAAAAGATTTATTCCGTTATGTCCCGAGCATCATCAAGGTAATCAAGGAGTGCATCACAATACTAAACTATTTGAGGAACGATTTGGTACACAAGAAGATTTACTTGATTGGTACTTGCAAAACATAACCGAGTAGAATATAATAACCGAAACAAATGGAGAAAAAAATGAACACAGAGACAGTATCAAAACAGATATGGGACACACTTAGTCCTATTGATTGCAGTAAACATGTAGAAAAGAAAGGTAGTGGTAACTTTGTAGCTACGTATCTATCTTGGACTTGGGCATGGGGAATCTTAATGGAGAACTTTCCTAAATCTTTCTATGAGTTTGCGCCTAACGAAACACATGCAGACGGGACAGTTACAGTACATTGTATTGTTAATGTTAATGGAATCGTAAGGAAGATGTGGTTACCTGTTATGAATCACATGTTTAAAGCTACAGTTAATCCTGATGCTAGACAGATTAGTGATGCCAAGATGAGATGCTTAGTTAAATGTATAGCTATGTTTGGACTTGGTCATTACATATATGCAGGTGAGGACATACCGTCAGCAGATAAAGAAAAGACTTCTGAGAAACAGGTAAAGAAAGAATCAAATGAAAACCAAGTACCACCTAAACATCAAACCAATGAGGTAAAGGATATTATCAAAGGTGACTTAGAAAAATTAAAAGCTAACCTTGATAAAGTTAAAGATATCAAAGATGGAGTAGAGAAACTTGGGCAGTCTATATAATTTAAGAGCCAGTCAGATAGCAAGAGTCATAGGGAATGACGACTATTGTTCAAGGCAGAATCACTTTGCTATTCTGATTGGTGATAAAAAAGACAACCCTGTTAATGAAATATTTACATCACACGGGCATGAGTGTGAAAAATATGGAGTAGCGCATGTCATGATTGCTACCCAATCTCTCGTTGTTGACTGTGGCTCTGATTTATTGGGGTCACAGGTTACGATAACAGAAGATTACATGAGTACAGATGACACAATAGTACAGTTATCTTGTACACCTGACGGGTTTATTGATGAGAGAAATGCAGTGGTTGAAATCAAGTCACCGTATTTTGTGCAGGAAGATTTTGATAAATATATTAATAGATATTTACCACAGATATATTTCCAACAGTATCTTGTAAGAAGAAACAGTAGGAAGAATAATGCTGACGGTACATACTTTTGTATATATCAAATGGGTAACACAAAGTTATATTATATACCTTACAATGAGGACTATATTGATAACTACATGCTACCAAAGATAGATGAGTTTGCTAGATACTTATTGAAAGGTAGTCTCGACAAAGACTTCAAGACAAAAAGAAACAGCAAGGAATCATTTATATATAACGGGGAGGTAAAATACAGTGAGTGCATTTAAGCTACCAAGTATTGAGCTAGAACAATTAGTAGATTATGTAGAGAAACTTGGACTACAGAAAGCTGAAGCTGAGAGAGAACTACATAAGCTAACTGAAAATAAAAAGGTTGCTATGGCAGTAGCATTACTTAACTGCGCTGATGTTAAGGGAACACAGGCGCACAAGGAAGCTATTGCTATGACAGATGAGGGTGTTGTTATGTACATAGATAAGATAGCAGATGCTAAGAAATTAGTAACTGAACTTACCAGTAAGATATCAGCACAAGAACATAGGTTAAGATTGTTTCAAACTCTAAGTGCTAATGAACGTAGAGAGAAAGGATTTTACCAAAGACTAGGAGATTAATATGGCAAAGTATATAAACCTTGCAATTAAAAATGCAGACACAGGAGAGAGAATATACATTAAGTTATTCACTAACGATAAAGAGTATGGTGAAATCAATGAAGTGTTATTCAAGAAAGTAAAGATAATAAGTGAGACTGAAAACAGAAATGCTCAATCATTTATGGGTAACAGTAAGTACAAGAACTTAAACAAAGATGGTAAGGATTTTACTATCAATACCAAAGATACATATGAGTTCTCGGGTTGGTTAAAAGAAGATGATTATGAAACTAAGAAAAAGATAGATGAAATAAAAGAAGTGTTCGATGGAAATGGAACACCATTCTAACAGGAGAAACAATGGAAGAAAAAAAACAAACGTATTGGGACACATGGTATTCACGTCCTGAAAACAGGGAAAGAAAAAAACAATATGCAAAGGAAAGGTATTATAAAAAAAGAGATGATATCTTAAATAGAAAAAAGGATAGGTTGTCTAATGAATCAGATGAACAAAGACAAGCTAGACTACAAAAGATGAGGGAATATTATTATTCAAGAAAAAACAATGACAATCAAGATAGATAAAGATATACCTATTAGAGAGCCAGGTAGACCTATACTAAAAAAGTATGAAGAATACTATGATACTGTAGATATTATGGAACATGGGGATTCTTTTGCTGTAGATAGTATGAGGACTGCACAAGCTATGAGAGAATATTCTTACACAAATAGGTTTCGTTTGAAAAATAAAGATGCTAAGATTGTAACTAAACAAATGTCCTCTAACGAGTACAGGGTGTGGAAAATATTTGAAAGCTGAAATGCTATCTATGTTATGCGCTAAGTCAATGAACCTAGAAGTGAGTTCACGTAACCATGACGCAGTAACAACAGAAGATATAGCACACTTCTTGGGTACTTGTAAACTTAAGAACAGAGAATACGATATACTCATGGCTAAGTATATAGATAGTCACGAGTCAAGAGCATCCTTATATGACGACATCTTTGTAGAGTGTTGTGATATCTTTATGAAAAACCATAAAGCTAAAGAACTAAGAGAACATAAATACTTTATGAGAATGTTTATCTATCTAGCATTTCGTGAAATATTTTATGAATCTTGTTTTGTATGTCAAGGCAGAGGAACAATATCAAATGGAGATAGGATAGAGAAGTGTATACATTGTGATGGTACGGGACAATTTATATATGACGATGATAATAGACCTGAGTTCATGGGAATAGAAAAAGAAAAGTTTATGAAGTTTAAGAAATCATATATGGAAATGTTAAACATGATTAGAGATATAGAATTAAGTGCGCTAAGTAAGATAGGGGATGAGTAATGACAACAGCATTAGTAAGAATTAAAGATGATAAACAGTTGGTTGGTATATTTACTTACCAAACAGAAGATGTTGGAGAATTATTTAATTTAGTAGACCAATGTATGAATCCTAATGAATGTGAATATATAGAGATTTATTACGGTGGGTTCTACTGGTTTGATAAAGTAGATTATATAAAAGGATTAAGTGAAATGACTGACAGAGAAATAAACGAGGGACAGCGTTATGATAATGCTACCCCATGTGAATATCTTTGTGATACTATAAATGATGCAGAGGATATGTGGCATGACATTGATAGAGAAACTTAAGTGGTTCAGTTCAGTTGTTTTAGTTATAGGAATTATACTCACCTCGTATAATATTTACCCTGCTAATCTCTATGTTCAGGCAGTCGGGGTACTCGGTTGGTTGTTAACGGGTATCCTGACGAGAGATAATCCACTCATATTTATTAATGCAATAGGTTTTGTTGTTCTTGTGTCAGGTATGTACTACTCTTGGAAGAATATAGGGGGCTAGAATGGACGTTATCACGTTTATTTAAGTTCCCTATATCAATAGTACCGACTAGTGAGTAACTCTATTCTCGTCCTCTGTAGAACCCTTATCTGAGGTCTCAATGTTTTCCTCTGATGTAGCTTCTTGAATTGCTGATAACTTGGGTGCAAGTGCAGGAATCTTAGCAACAAGTCCTTGTAATTCCTCAATCAGCTCAGCATCTGACTTATGTTTGTTATCTTCCATGTTGATATTAATATTCTGTGATGAGTAATTACCCAATTCTAATATTAATTTAGCGCAGTTAAGACGAACTGAGTCTTGGTCTGAATGTAATAGGTCTTCAAGTACATTGATTGCCTTGCCTGATACAGATGTAATTCTTTCTTCGTTAATCTTTCTGATTTCTTTTTCGTATTTTCTTTTTAGATAGTATCCCATTTGAGATGGGTTCTTATTATATCCTGCTTTCTGTGCTGACTTGGTTGCATTAGCCAGTGTATCTCCACTTGTAAAATATTCTACAAATAGTTTTTCTTTCTTATCATCTGCTACTCTCATTCTTCCACCTTTTTTAATAGCCACTCTCTGAGCTTGTTCGTTTGATGTTCAGGTACTGGTATATCAAGTCTGAATTTAATCCATGACTTGTCCAATACTAAACTCCCATCTATATCTGTTCCCTCTTTATCACCTGATATATGAGAGACTATAGTTATAGTTTTTTCATTCTCCTCAACTATTAAACCGAGTGATACACAGTCAGCTAGTTCAGGTTTTAATTCTTTAATGTCAGTCCACCCGTGTGTTGGGGTGACTGCGTCCTCCCAATTTAAGAAAGTAATTATTGGTTGCATTATTTGTTCCTTAGATAATTAAGATAGTCAGCGCCCTCCTCAACTTCCCAAAATATCTTAATGAAGTCGGGGTGGTCTTCTGTCAGTTCGGTATTAAATACAGCAACAGCACAAGCAGACATCATCTTACATGGAAGATTAAGTTGCTTGGCAAAGTTGTCGTACTTCTTATATGAACCTACCTGTACACAGTGCATAATTTTATCTGAGTTAGCATCCTTGATAGGACTATAACCTGATACATGAGTATGACCTGCTATGAGTAAGTGGTCTCTTGCATTGAACAATGCATATTTAACAATACCGTGTGCTGTATTGTACATCGAATGTCCTCTAAAGTTATGAGAACAATTTACTTTGATTTCGTGTTTAGGTAATTTGATTTTAAGTCTTGCGTTATGTTCTGAGTATACAGTCTTTAGAGGTTTACACATCCATTTAATTGGGTCACCCTCCATAGCCCACATATCATGGTTTCCTGCAACGATAAATATATAAGGTGTTGCATTAACTAACCATTCTACAAGCGCCCACTGTTGCTCCCCATTGGTCGTTTGGTCTGCCCATAATCCTGCTAACTTACCACGTCTAGCCCAGTTATTAGACAAGTCACCAACAGAACAAGCATACATACCATCTGTAGCATTGACTATATCTATGTGCTTTCTAAGTGATACCCAATCACAACCATCATCATCAACGTGTGGGTCTCCTTGTATATATAATCCGATAGGTTTCTTATCATCTATCTTTATGTTGATAAACTTTTCAGATTTCTCTCTAGCTTCTTTTCTTTTGAATACTTCTGTTCTTGCATTGATTAGTTCTTCTGTAGACCAATCAAGATTCTGAGCTTCTTCTAATTCGTAATTCTTTGAAATCGCAGGACTTACTGTTTTCTTTTTACAGCATTGACATTTCCATCTTTTCTTTTGCTTGTGAGTTCCACATGTACCTGCTTTAATCAGATGACTTGAGCCACAATGAGGACATTGTAGCGCATTACCATCCTCATCTCTTTGTATGATACCTACTCTACTGAAGTTCCCACCATTATTATTGATTTGGTATGTCATTTATTTTCTTCCTCATTTATTAAATAATCTAAGTACCATCTTGCTTTCTTTAAATCTTGCACAGGTGTACCCTTATACGGAAATCTTGTAACATACTTGATGATGTTACCTCGAACATAGTCCATATCCCATGACCGTATATACTTAGTAGTTTCTATCCCCTTTGTGTAGTGGGGTGGATTACTAATAAGGTCTTCTTTCTTCTTGCTCATCAATCTTATCCATTATCTCGTCCCAAGTTATTGGTAGACAATTAAAGAATACTACACCACCGTACTGATAGTCAAGTCTTCCTCTTATCCTGTCTTTGATACTGAACCTAGCATTAGGTTCTATGGCATGGATAGCCCTGATGATTTGCATTTCCCTCTTTGTATAAGGGATGTTTGCGCTCATAGTTATCTCCTATTAGTTTAAGCATATAGCCATCTAGTGATGTAATATGACATAACTAATATTAGTATAAATTCTAAGACTGATATCTCAGGTCTTAGATATTTCGTTCTTACCTTACTTAGTAAGAACTTAATTAAGTTTATCATGGCATGAAACCTCTGCTATTTCTAGCTTTAATTAGGTTTCAAAACACCCACCGTAGTCTTGTGAGTTCTCTTTAATTCTTCTTGAAACTTAATCCATTTCTTTATTTGTTTCTGTTTCTTTGTTTCTTTCTTTACCACTTTTTGCATGACCAATACCTAGCTGTTAGTTTAGATTTAGCAGTATCACACTTGTGTCTTGCTCTAAATGATTTACGTCTTGATGGTATATTCTTTTTGATAGTCATATTAGCATCACCGAATCTGATAAGTTTAATCTTATCTCCCTCTTTAGCTAATACAGCAAACTTCTTCCCACCTTTACGTGAGTTCTTTGGTTTGTTATATCCTGAGAATGTTTCACCTGCTCTTGTTATTGCCATACTATCTCCTTGTTGCTGCGCTTCCAAAATAAAATCCTGATATCGCTGCTAGAAAATGTGTATCTGCTGTAGTAATTACAATACCACTGATACCTTTAAATGTTGTAACTTCTTCTGTGCTACCAAATATCCACCAACCCTCTTTAACTTGCTCAAGATACATAAGATGTACTTGTACTGATGGGTCTAAGAATACTGCTATCTTAGGTAGACATATAATAAATATAACTGATAACAATGCCATCCATCTTCTTGTTGTAGATTGATATTGGTTGTTATCTTTTCTTGCGTCTTCTACTGATGCACGACTTATCTCTGCTCTTTGCATGAGATATCGTTGTTGGTCTGCGTTATCCTTAGATTTTTGTGACCATATAGATAGTACACCAGTAAGCAATGATGAACCTAACATGGTAATGATTTCAAATGGTATCATTCTTCTGCTCTCGACTCATCAATAGTTTCTTTTAATTGAAGTTTTATATCTTCAACTTTTTCTCTGTATTCTTCTAAAGTTATCAACCCTTTCATTCTTTCGTTGTTAAGTTGTTTTACTTTTTGTTTAAACTTAGACTGTATTGCGTTAGCTTCTGATGACTTAAATCTTCTTAACCTGCTAACATCTGCTGTATTTATTTTTAATCCAACAGAGTTTGCTACTGCTTCTAATGTTGTAAGTGGGTCATTTAATGTATTATATTTTTCTTGGTCTCCATATTCTTTTTCATATGCAGATTTAATTTTCTTATAAGAAAAACTGGTAGGAATAAAAGGTAAATTAGGTATAAAATCTTTTAAAATATTAGCTGTTCTATTTGCTGCAACTTCTCCTGCGTTCATACCTATTTCTTCAACGTCTCTTTTACCCATAGTAAATGGGTCAACACCAAAAACATTTAATGCAGTATTTAATCCAGGACCACCAGGTTGTAACATTCTTGGAGCAAATGGTATTTCTCCTGGAGTTTGCCCACCTATTTCAAACACATCTCCTCCAGGTAACATTCTACTAAAGTTAAAATACTTAGGTTTTTCTCCACCTGCTATTCTTATGTTAGCTTCAGGCATAGCTCCTAAACTAAACATGTTAGTTTTGTTAAACTCTTGCATGAACTTTCTTTCTTGAGCTTGTTCTTCTTTAGTACCACCTGTTAATGACCTACCCATATCATTAGCTGCATATCCTAGCGCAGCAATAACAGCTACCTTTTCAGGATTCTTAGTTCCTATTTCAGCTAATAATGCAGGTACTCTATATGAATAAGACAAGAAAGGTACAACAGTATTTCTTAAATTGTTTACAGATTTTGATTTAATATTATAATCTACAAACCACTTAATAGCATCTCTACCTGCATCTGATTTACTATACTTAGCATTAGTTGTAGGATTAAGTTCATTTAATCTGCTTCTATATAAAGCTACTCTAAATAATCTATCTTCTAATTGATACCATCCTGATAATCTTTCATCTACTTTTGTTCCTGCTTTTTTTAATCCTGAAAATATATTAGTTTTTTCTAATTGATTAGTAACTGTAGTCATAGCATCATCAAGAAAGTTTCCTGTTTTTTCTGAAGACTTAGTTGTAAATGCTTTAGATAACTGTTCAATATCGGTTACACTTTTAAGTTCAGCAGAAACCATATCTCTACCAAATATACCTAACTCATACATATCTTTTAAATCTTGAGGTAAGTCTTTCCATTTGACAGTTCCTCTTTCAAAACCTAATATCATTTTTGCAGTTCCATCTGCATGAACTTTACCTAGTTCTTTCCATTTACCACCTGCCCCATAGTATAAGGTATAGTTAGATATGTAGTTGTTTAAATGAACAGCAGGGTTGTACACTGTTTTTGTTTTTTTCCAAAAACTATTTAATTTAAAGTATGCTTCACCTAATGGTTGAGAGCCATCATTGTCTCTTAAAGATTTTAAAAGCATCATATCTTTGTATTCATCTTTTCTAATTAAATTACCATTTAATTTTCCATACAAAGGAATCTTAGTACCACCTATTTGTATAACAGCTTTCCCACCTACACCTGTAGGGTCAGCTTCTTCCATCTTAGGTACATATACATATTCTTCTTTAACTGTATGACCATCTTTTCCTACTCGTTCTATAGGCATCGGATTATCTACAGTAGCTGATTTGTATTTTCTAGCTAAATCTTTTGTTATTTCGTTGTATTGTTTATATGCTTTGTCTTGCTCTAGTTTTAATTGTTTTTGTAATCTATTATATTTACCTAAGTTTACATAAGGTACTGGTGGTAATGGTTGACCTGATTCATCTACTCCAGTTCTATATCTTCCAGGTATTGTCTCATCAGTTGTTCTTAACAAGTTCATTTCTTTTTCAATTCTACTTGTTTCTGCATTAGATATAATAGGTTTACCATTAGCACCTACTCTATTGGTAACTCTTAATCCATTAACGTTTAATATTCTATTAATATAATTTCCACTGTCTAATACAAAACCTTTTTCTAATCCAGTGTCGTGTAGTTGTGCATAATATTTTCCTATACCAACTGTACTTCTTAATTCTTGTGCAGTCTTAGCAAGAGACAATGCAACACTTTCTATCTCACCAAGTTCTTGTCTTTCTTTTTTTGTGAGCTGAGTTATGATTTCATATTCATCAGGTTTTTCTTTTGACTTTCTTATAACAACTCCATAGTTAGATGCTTGTTGTTCAGGAGTTAATGCTTTATTGTATTGTGGGTCTGCTTCATCTGATATTCTATTTATTAAATTGCCGTCTTTATCTTTTACTTTGCCAAAAGTTTTATTTATTCTGTAATCAAATTTTCTTTCTGCTCTTAACTCAGGTACTATCTTTTCTAATTCTTTAGCTGTAAATGTTTCTTTTCTACCTGATACATACTTTTGTCCACGACTAAAGATAGAGTCTCCTCTTATTTTGTTTAAATTATTTACTAATTTATTTGCTGCTTTAGGTCCTTTGGTGCTTAATATCTTATCGTAATTTCTTTTGATGTAGCTTTCTATGTTTGTTTTAAATACATCATCATCAATGATACCTGCTAACCTCATATCCTCACCAATATCTTTCATTAGTTGAGTTTGTTCATCATTGAGTTTTATAATTTTATTAACATCTTTAGGTAAACCTATATCTAAATAGTCTTCTACTCTTTCATTTTTCATTTCTTTGTTTTTTAAAGCTATTTGGTCTTGAGGAGATAGTTGTGCTATTTCTTTTTTTGTCCACTTTTTATTTGTAGCAGGATTTATATCACCAACAACTCTTGTTTGTCTTGTGACAACTTCACCCCTACTCATAGCTATTAGTTCGTCTCGACCTAAGTCTCCACCCATAAGATTGTATGCAACCTTTTGTGAATCCTCATCTAACTTTAATATTTCAGAGTTTATCTCGCTTATTCTTTTATAATAAACACCTGTTCTACCATCTAACTCATCAGCTAGTTTTAGTATTTCAGGATTCATTCTATTTTCAGGAAATAGATTGTGCATCTTTTCATTAAAGAAAGCATTTTTATTTAGTCTACTTCCTCCTTTTGCACCTGCATAAAATCCTGCAATAGTTAATGCAGTGTTTCGTAAAAAATCTTGTGCTGTTTCTATTTCAGTATAAGCATCTAATACATTATAAGTTGCAAATCCACCTACAACTGAACCAATAGGACGTAATGGATTTTGTACCCATCTATCCCATGTTGGTTTTGCTACATTTTTTTTATAAGATTGTATTGCTGTAAGTTTTTCATCCATGTTTGTTAGTCTTGAAACTTCAGCTTCTTGTCTTCTTATAGATTTAGTTCTGTTTTGTTCTATTCTTAAATCTTTACTTGGTAATTTTTCTAGCGCTTCTTGTTTTGTTATAGCAGCAGGGTCAAATCCTGCCCATCTTTTAGCAGCTAATCCTAGTGTTCCACTAATTGCACCACCACCAATAGCGCCTAGACCTGCTTGTTCTAATCTACTAAATCCACTATCTTCATCTACATAAGATGCAGCGCCTAAACCTGTACCAAATGCTACTCCTTGTTTAACCATTTGTGTTACTGACTTAGCTTTAGCTAAAGGTATTACCCATCCTACAGGGTCAGCTATAATACCACCCATATAAGTAGCAAATGCTTTGCCACCATAATCTTTATTACGGAAGATAGCATTAAGTTTCTTTTGGTCTATCCTCATTTGCTGTTCATCAATACCAAAGTATTGTTTAACACCTCTATAGGTGTCTAACATTCCCATAGTACCTGCAAATGCCATAGCTTCTGCTTCATTATCAATACCCTCTACGGTGTTAGAATCAACACCTATTTGGTCATTAACAATAGCTTCGTATTTATCTCCTGCATTTATTCTGTCAAACATTTGAATATCTGTAGGGTCTACAACAGCAGGACCTGGAGTAACAGTTCCATTTATTTGATTATAAAGTTCCTTATCTTCTTCAGTTATAGGCATTTACATTCCCATGTTTCTTATAATATTATAAGTGTTAAATGTTTCTTCCCACTCAGGAGGTTCTTTTTCTCCTCTGTTTTTTGACTTTAATACTTGTGCTTTATGAAACTCAAGATAATTATCCATCTGTCCCTCTTGCCCTAATATATAATCTTGTGTAAATAAATTATTTTTAAAAAACTCTTGGCTAGGTGGAGTTATTTCTAAGTCTTGAAAGTCTTGTCTAAGTTGAGTTAATCCTCCAGTGTATTCATCAGGAACATAAAAATATTTATTATATGCAGTTTGTGCTTTTGCAAATTCAGTTGTTAAATCTTTTGCTTTTGTAGCAGCAGTTTTTTGTTTTTCAGAAGCTAACTTAGCATACGTTTGTAATTGTTCTGCTGATGATTTAGCAACATCCCCTATTACTCTACTTGCCACATCATAACCTGATTCACCCATTCTTCTTTGACCAAGCATACCTATACCTGCTCTAATCAGAGCAGCATTTTGTATTGCTTTTAACATAGATTGTGGGTCATCCATCGCAGATGTTGGTGCAATAACTGAACCTAATGATTCTGCTAATTTAGCTATATCGTCTTCTTTATCTATTGCCATTATATTAGTCCTCTATATTTTTGATATGGGTCTTCTCTTTGAAAGATTAATCCTGGTGTTGCTTGAGTAGGCATTATTGTTGGAGGAGTAGGTCTGTCTGACATTCCACCTAATGCACTCATTAATGTAATCAAAGTTGTAGGAGATATACCTTGACTTGCAACTTGTTTAGCTACTTCATCTGATGCAAAACCTCCTTGTCCACCTTTTTCTAAATTATATATTTGAGATAGTACATTACCTTTTGTTGGGTCTGTTCTTCTTTCAAATGCTAATAAATTTTCTTCTTTTTGTTTTTGGTTTGATAGTTGATTCAAACTAAAAGGTTGTGCAATAGATTCTAAGTATTCTTCTTTAGCACTTTTAGGAATTAAATCAGGGTTTATCCTTGTTCCTCTTTCTTGCCCTGGAATAATACTAGACATTCTATCTTGTGAGTCAGCAATGTATTGTGTATCTGTATATGCTTTTAATTTTTCTTCGTCACTCAAAGAAGAAACTTTTATACCGTCTTGTCCAATCATACCAATTGTTGGAGTCGTATAATATCTATCCATAGCTCCTTTATAAACAGTATCAGTAAAATCAGGAGCATAAGGATTTTCTTTTGGAATAAACTGTTTATCATACAAAGATATAGTTTCTCCATCTTCAGTAATTGTTGCTCTGTTTTTTAACGCATCTACTGCTCTTTGATTAGCTATCATATCTTGTTTACTTTGCATTTCAAGTAAACCCATAGCAATATTGTTTTCATATTGTTGTAATCTTTCTTTTTCTTTTTCTTCTTCTGATTTAAAGAGATTCCAGTTTGCTATTTCATTAAATAATCCTAACATGTTATCTCCTAATCAAATAAACTAGCTACTGCTAATGTTGCTGCTAATGCTTGTCCTACTCCGGGAGTCATCATTGCAGCACTTCCTGTTCCAATCGCTCCTGTACTTACACCTGCTCCATATGCTCCTAGTCCTAATAAACTTCCACCTATTGCTCGTTGCATAAACGATGGGTCTCCACCTGACATAGATGATGTTGTTGTTCCAGGTAATATAGTTCCAAGAGTTATACCAGAGTAATCTCTTAGTGCTTGTAAAGGTGCTTGTTGCCCAAACTCAAACCTAGCACGTGCTTCATCTATAGCTTGTTGTTGTCTTGCTTGTTCAGCTAAACCTACTTGACCTAATGTCTGAGCAGGAGCTAACCCCATTTGCATAACAGATGGTGCTAAACTAATTGCTCTTTGTTGAGCTTCAACAGCATCTTGATATGCTTTAGAATACATTTGAGAACTGATATCACCTGCCTTTTGCAAGTAATCTGATATTACACCTTGTTCAAGTATAGCTTGTCTTGTGCCACCTAGCTGTCCTGCTTGGGTAGCGCCACGTCTTGCTTGTTGTAATAATCCTTGTGCCTGTCCATATACTGGTCTTAGTGCAGCTTCTGTTGCACCTGCAAGATATGGATTTTGTGATAACATTTGTGGTTGCATTAATCCAAATTGATTTGCTAACGCAGCTTGTTGAGCCATAACCTGTTGA
>Ga0099847_1000433_pt1 | contig 14253 bp, 15 predicted proteins | sample CB_VirMetaG_2_FD_78178 | JGI IMG/M metagenome (GOLD analysis project Ga0099847, IMG submission 78178) | Freshwater to marine saline gradient viral communities from Chesapeake Bay - CB_1504_2 Viral MetaG | ecosystem: Environmental > Aquatic > Marine > Coastal | place: USA: Chesapeake Bay...
GGTGTTTTAGAAGGTGGTGAAATTGCAAGATCAGCTTCAACTGCTACAGTAAGAGCTGCTAACGTATGTCAAATCAACACAAGAAACGCAACCGTAACTGGTTCGCAACAAGCATCAGACCCAGCTGGTAAGAAGTCAGAAATGGCTCACCAAATGGCTATAATTGGTCGTGCGCTAAAACGTGACGTTGAAACTACAATTTGTGGTACTCAAGGTCGTAACAACGGTGCAGCGGGAACAGTTAGAGCTACAAGAGGTTTTGAATCTTGGATTTCTACTAACGCTGGTAGAGGTACTAACGGAGCTAACGCAGCTAATGAAGGCGCAGCTCCAACAGACGGTACTCAAAGAGCGTTTACTGAAACAATATTAAAAGGTGTACTTGCTACATGTTTTGATAATGGCGCAAACCCATCAGTTATGCTTGTTGGTGCTTTTAACAAACAGAAAGTTTCTGGCTTTGCTGGAAGAGCAACAGCTACACAAGCAGTATCACTTGAAGGAATCCCAGGGGATCACGTTCAAGCGTCTGTTTCTGTTTACACAAGTGACTTTGGCGATATTAAAATTGTTCCGTCTAACTTCTCAAGAACGAAGTCGGCACTTTTAGTAGATCCAGAGTACGTCTCTGTTGCTTACTTGAGAGCATTTGAATCTCAAGATTTAGGAGCAATAGGCGATGCAGACACTCGTGCTATCTATTGTGAATTCGGTCTAGAAATGAAGAACGAATCTGCAAATGGCATAGTGGCTGATTTAACTGTTTCGTAAGTTAATTGGTATGGGGGTGTTGTCACCCACGCCCCCATACTTTTTTAATATGGCAAACAAAACAACTATTACATCAAGTAAGAAGAACTTTCACTCTAAGTTAGTAACGCAAGATTTAGACGATGATGGTGTTTACCATATAGAAACAAAACAAGATGTTACCAACGTCATTAACAATGTTAAGATGTTAAGTGAAACAACAACACCAGGAAAAGATCTTAGGCACGTTGCAGAAATTCCAATGGTTGTTGCAGAACAAGCTATGAGAGAAGGTTGGTTTAACGACAAGGCTAAAATGAAAGCTTGGTTAAACAACTCCGACAATAGTATTTTTAGAATATGGAAGGGTAAAGTATGACGTATGATGAATTAAAAACAGCAATAGGAAATTGGTTAAACAGAACTGATTTAACCAGTCATTACGACACTTTCATAGACAACGCAGAAGCAGAGTTTAATCGCAATATTAGACACAGAGACATGATTAAAAGAGCTGATGCTACTGCTGATGCACAGTATTTAACACTTCCTGATGACTGGTTAGAGGCAGTCAATGTAAAGATTAAGACAGGAACATATAGGCCCTTATTTCAAGTATCAATAGAAACAGGAGATGTATTTAGAAATGCACAAGATAATATATCGGGTGCGCCTTCTTATTTTTCTATTGTTGATGGAACTTTAGAATTAATACCAACACCATCTGTTAGCTCAACATTAGAATTGGTATACTATTCAAAGATACCAGCTCTAAGTGATAGTAATACTTCTAACTGGTTATCTAATTATCATCCTGATATTTATTTATATGGATGTTTAAAACACGCAAGCGTGTTTTTAATGGAAGATGAACGAGTACCGTTATTTGAAGTAAGTTACTTAAAAGCATTGGCTGATTTAGAAGAAGCGAATGAAAAAGCTAAATATTCAGATGGTTCTTTAATTAAACGAGTTCGGACTTATGGACATAAGGCAAGAACAAAAACATATTACGCAAGTAATACATAGGAGTAAAAAATGGCTGGATTTAGCGATTATTTAGAAGATAAAGTATTAGATCACGTATTTGGTGGAAGTGCTTATACAGCACCAGGAACTTTATATGTAGGTTTATTTACCGCAGCACCATCTGATTCAGGTGGCGGAACAGAATGTTCTGGTGGTTCTTATGCCAGAAAAAGTATGCCAGCTATGGCAGTTAGCGGAACATCCCCTACTCAAGCGACTAATGGCGCAGCAGTAGAATTTGCAACTGCAACTGGTGCATGGGGTACAGTTACCCACGTTGGAGTATTTGACGCTGCATCAAGTGGTAACTTAATGGCATGGGCAGCTTTAACTGCATCTAAGACAGTAGCAAGCGGAGACGTATTCAGATTTGATGCTGGTGACTTAGATATCACGTTAGCGTAGAACTATGGCATCTATTGGCTACGGTCAATATAACTACGGGCGTGGTGATTATAACAATCCCACATACCATTTCGCGTCTGCAACTATTGCAGAGACTTCAGGTGTAAGTGCTACTGGTAGATTAGATCTTATTGCTTCGGCAACAATAGCTCAAACTTCTGCATTCACTTCGTCTGGTCGTGTTATTAAGTCAAGCGAAGCGACAATAGCACAAACTTCTGGCTTTAATGCGACAGCAGAAGTCGTTAAACTTGGCTCTGCAACCATAGCGCAAACTTCAGGGTTTACAGCTACAGCAAGACAAATAGATCGTGGACAAGCCACGATAGAAGCAACATCTAGCTTTACCTCAACGGGCCACGTTGTTAAGTTAGGCGCAAGTACAATAGCGCAAACATCGGGATTTGCAGCGACAGGCGTTATAGTTCTTGATGGTTCAGCTACTATCGCACAAACAAGTGCATTTAGTTCAGCTGGCAAGATTATTAAGATTGGAGCATCAACGATTGCTCAAACTTCAGGCTTTACTGCAACTGGTAAATTTATAATTGGAGCTGCTTCAACTATAGAAGAAACCAGCAATGTTGTAGCTTTAGGTGGAGTTAAATTTTTTGGTTCAGCGACCATTGCACAAACCTCTAGTTTTTCTGCGATTGGTAGCATAAAATGGGAAACACAAACTGTTTCGACAACCAATTTCACGGAACAGACAGTTTCAACTACAAATTGGACAGATCAATCCAAACCATCAACCGATTGGTCAGAAGCAGCATAAAGGATAAGAATTATGGCAGATACTACAACTACAAATTTAAGTTTAACTAAACCAGAGGTCGGAGCATCTACGGATAGTTGGGGAACTAAACTAAACGCAGATCTTGACTCAATAGACGCGATATTTAGTTCTACTGGTACATCGGTAGCAATCAACTTAGATGGAGCTGTTATTGACAGTTCTGTTATTGGTGGCACTACTGCTGCTGCTGGATCGTTTACAACGCTAACAGCATCAAGCAATTTATCCGTAGACGGCGGAACAATCAAACTAGACGGAAACTACCCTACAGGCACAGGTAACGTAGCTTTGGGTGATACTGCATTAGATAGTGTTGCAAGTGGTGGTAATTATAATTCTGCTGTTGGGAGAAACTCTTTAACTGCTACTACAACTGGTGATAGCAATACAGGAATGGGTAATGCTACATTAGCAACAAATTCAACTGGTGGAAATAATACCGCAGTTGGTGGAAATGCTCTTGAAAGTGCAACTACAGCCGATAACAATACTGCTGTCGGATATGCAGCTTTAAATTTAAACACTACAGGCGCAGAAAATACAGCAGTAGGAGGAAACGCTCTTGATGCAAATACAACTGGCGCAAGTAATGTTGCAGTAGGACAAGGTTCATTAGACGCTAACACAACTGCTAGTAATAATACTGCTGTTGGACACGATTCCTTAAAGAACAATACAACTGGTGCTGAAAATGTAGCAGTTGGTAAAGGTGCTTTAACAGGTAATACAACAGCATCTAGCAACACAGCAGTTGGAAGAAGTGCTTTGAATGCAAACACTACAGGTGCTTCAAATACAGCAGTAGGTTATTTAGCTTTAGAAGATAATACAACTGGAACTAATAACGTAGCTCTTGGTAAAGATTCTCTTAGAACAAATACAACTAGTAATGGTAATGTTGCTGTAGGTTCTAATTCTTTAGAGGTTAATACAGCTGCCAATAATACAGCAGTAGGTAATGCAGCTTTAGCAGCAAACACGACAGGAGCATCAAACGTAGCTGTTGGTTCTCTAGCTTTAGATGCCAATACTACAGGAACAACCAATACAGCAGTTGGGGCTTCAGCTCTTGGAGCAAACACCACAGCAGATGGCAATACCGCAGTAGGTTATGCTGCTTTAGAAGCAAACACCACAGGTGGGTCTAATACAGCTACTGGTTATAAATCTTTACAGACAAATACTACAGGAAATTATAATACTGCTCATGGGTTATATGCTTTACGTGTAAACACCACAGGAACTGGGAATACAGCAGTTGGTTATAACTCTTTAGACGCTAATACGACAGCAGCTAATAACACAGCTATTGGTATGGACACTCTAACAGCAAACACTACTGGTGCAGAAAATACAGCACTCGGTAAAGGTGCTTTAGCATCAAACACAACTGCTAGTTCTAATGTTGGTATTGGTAAAAGTGCTTTGCTGTTAAACACAACAGGTGCTTACAACACGACTGTTGGAACAAATTCACTAGATGCTAATACAACTGGTTCAGCACTCGCAGCGTTAGGGTATGGTGCTTTAGGAGCGAATACTACAGGAGCTAATAACGTAGCAGTAGGTGCTGATGCTCTTGATGCAAATACAACAGCATCAAACAACACAGCAGTTGGAGCAGCAGCTTTAGGAGCAAACACTACAGGTACAGCCAACACAGCAGTCGGTTCTAAAGCACTAGATGCTAATACGACTGCACATAATAACACAGCAATGGGTTTTGACACGCTTTCAAAAAATACTACAGGAGCAGGTAACACAGGATTCGGCTCAGGTGCTTTGTATTCCAACTCCACAGCCTCAGATAACACAGCAGTTGGTTTAAATGCTTTAGTATCAAACACTACAGGTGCAGAAAACACATCAGTAGGTTCATCAGCTTTAGATGCCAATACTACTGGTGTTGAAAATGTTGCAGTTGGTTATAGTGCTTTATCAAATTCTACTACTGGAAGTTACAACACCGCATTAGGTAAATCCGCTTTAGGCTCGACTACTACAGGACATTCTAATACTGCGGTAGGTCAGGCTTGTTTAGACGCAGTGACTACAGGTAACCACAATACTGGTTGTGGTATTGGTGCCGCTACAAACGTCACAACAGGAGGCTTAAATACAGCAATGGGTCGTTCTGCTTTGCAAGAAGTAACTACGGGAAGCAAAAACTCAGCCCTTGGTAATGATGCGGGTGCTTCTTTAACTACAGGTAGTTTTAATCTTTTTTTAGGACATGAAAGCGGTATTACAGGAAGTCCAGGTGGTAATATCTCTAGTCAAGACGACCAAGTTTGTGTAGGTTCAAATGAAATAACTGCCGCTCATATTCAAGTAGATTGGACTATTGCTTCTGATAAACGTGATAAAACAGACATAGAACCAATGGAAATGGGATTAAGTTTTATTAATCAATTAGAACCTGTTACCTACCGTTGGGATAAACGTGCTAAATATGTAGACAAATTTGATACTACAGTAGATTTAAACAAAGTTATACCAGACGGAACACATAAAGAAAGTTGGTTAGACGTAGGTTTCTTAGCACAAGACGTTAAAGAACTAGAAGCACAATACGGTTATAAAATAGAAGATGAAACTAATCTTACAACAAATTTAAGTGAAGATGGCAAACAGTATGGGCTTACTTATAATAAGTTTACACCCATGTTAGTCAAAGCAATACAAGAACTTTCGGCAAAAGTCGAAGAATTAGAACGTAAATTAAACGGAGAATAAATATGACTCAAACAGTAGCAGAAGTGCTAACAGCAGCAACAGATAGCGTAACAGTTATCAACGACATCAATACGAAAGGTAAGAAATCAGAGTATGTTGGTGGTTCATCAGAAGCAGATACAGATATGTCACAAGCTGATATAAATGCATGTGTACAACGTAATGTTGACCACATAGAAACTATACTAGCTTACGAACCTGTTGATTCAGATGATGATACTCCAGATGTTAAAGGCTCTAGTGATAGCAAAACAGCTTACACAAGTGCAGTAACAACTGGTAAAGCTTATATAGCAGCAAACTAATAAAAGTGAATGGCATTACTCCCAATAACACCACCTCCAGGGATTGTTACCAACGGAACAGCGTACAGTAATAAAGGTCGCTGGACTGATGGTGATTTAGTTCGTTTCCAAAATGGAAATTTAAGGCCCATTGGCGGTTGGGAAAAACTAAAGCCTACAGCACTAACAGGCACACCCACAGCTCTTTTTACCTATTCAGATAACGCTGGCAATCCAATCTTAGCGGTTGGCACAAGAGAAAAGGTATATGTTTTAACAAGGAACACTTGGTATGACATAACACCAGCTAACTTTGTAACAGACGCATCAAATGATCCTTTGGGGTTTGGTGCATACCATTACAACGTAGAAGATTACGGTGATGCGCGTTCTCAATCAGGATTGCTCTTTAACACAACATCCTTTTCGTTTGATAACTGGGGTGAATTTTTAATATTCTGTTCAGCATCAGACGGTAAGATCTATCAATGGCGACCACACGGAGGGGGTACAAACACTCCCGATGCAGCTGGTACTGCAATAACTAACGCACCTACAGGTAATCTAGGTGTCATAGTAACAAACGAAAGACACATATTAGCCATTGGTTCTGGTGGAGATCCAAGAAAGATTGCGTGGTGTAGCAGAGAAGCCGAAACTACTTGGTCAGCAGCAGCGACTAACACAGCTGGTGATTTGCAAGTGCCTACAAGCGGAAGAGTGATAGGTGCTGTTAAATGGCAAACAGACGTTATACTTTTTACCGACACAGGAATCGCACGTCTTTATTACACAGGTCAGCCATTTGTATATGGTATTCAAGACGCTGGTACAAACTGTAAGGCTATATCAACAAGGGGTATTGTCAGTGCTGGTAATTTCTTGGCATGGATGGGTGAGAACAGCTTCTTTGTTTTTGATGGTTCTGTAAAAGAAATACCTTGTGAGGTACATGACTATATATTTGATGATCTTAAATACACTTACAGAAAAACCATAGCGGGTGGTCACAACTCTAACTTTAATGAGATATGGTGGTTCTTTCCATCAACTGATTCTTCCAAACCAAACAAATACGTTATCTGGAATTACCTAGACAACAGTTGGAGCGTGGGTTCTATGGATAGAGGGTGTTGGGTGGATCAAGGCACTTTTGATTATCCCATAGCCTGTGATAACGCTGGCTTTGTTTACCAACATGAAAGCACTACATTAAACAACTCTCCACAGTTAGGTACATCTGTACCTTTTGCACAATCAGGGCCTATAGAAATAGGTAATGGAGATCGTTGTGTGCAAGTAAATCAAATCATTCCTGATTCAGAAGCCAACACACTACCTGGTGTAACCCTTAGTTTTAAAGGAAAATTTACACCGCTAGGGCCTGAAACAGATTTTGGTTCTTTTACTTTTGATGCAGCAGACGGATATACGGATGCAAGGTTTACAGCTCGTCAGGTACAGATGAAAGTTACAGGTGAAACAACACAAGATTTTGAAGTGGGCGACATAAGATTAGATTTAAGGAACAGAGGTCGTAGGTAATGGCAAGAAGATCATTCACCAGACCAAGCGAACAGTATGATAGAGAATATCAAAATTATTTGGTATCCGAGTTAGAATATCAATCAGGCTTAACCTTTAATAAAGGTGAGCGCATTGAAGCCAATGGTGGCGATCAGACAGAATTAGTTTTAGTGAGTGCTGATGGCTCTAAATTTAAAATACAAGTTGACAATAGTGGAAACCTATCAACAACATCAGTATCATAGTGTGGCAAGAATATAGAATTAAAAAGAAGGTATTAATATGATAGAAACATTAATAGCAGCAGCTACAGCAGCATCAGGACTTAAATCTGCGTTTGGTGGTGGTGGCGGAGGTGGTGAAACAACTACCCAAAGCGTTGATCCAGCAATGATGCGTATTTATAACGATGTTTATAATACGGGCAGAACTTTAGCGAACCAACCTTACATCCCCTACACAGGAGCAAGGGTAGCTGGCTTTAACCCAGATCAATTACAAGGGTTTGATGCGACTAGAAATATGTTTGGTCAATCTATGGGTTACGATCCTAGAAGTGCTTTAAACAATCTTGCTAATATGAGTACACCATCTGTTTCTCCGTTTACAGGAACAGGTAATACAGTTAATCGTAATGATATAAGAAATGTTACGCCACAAAGTTTTTTAAATACAAATTTACAAAGTTATCAAAACCCATACACACAACAAGTTATAGATACTACGTTGGCTGATTTAGATAGATCTAGGCAAATGGCAGTTAGTAGAAATCAAGATAGCGCAATAGGAGCTGGTGCTTTTGGTGGTTCAAGAAGCGGAGTATTAGAAGCAGAAACCAACAGGGCGTTTGCCGACCAAGCAGCCAGAACTGCTGCTAATTTAAGACAAGGTGGTTTTGATAGAGCCACATCATTAGCTGGACAAGATATTGGTAGAGACTTTACTGCACAACAAATGATGTCAGATGCAGACAGAGCAGTAGCTTTTCAAAACGCTCAAGCTGGCAACCAATTTGGTTTAGCCAATTTAGGATATTTAAACCAAGCAGCAACTTTACAACCACAATTAGAAATGCAAAACAAAGCGTTTCAATCTGGTTTGTTTGGTAGCCAATTATCAGATCAATACAAAAACTTAGGATTACTAGCTAACATGGGTAGACAGCAACAAGGTTTACAACAAGCTGGATTGGATCAAGGTTACGCACAGTTTATGGATGCAAGAAATTATCCAATACAACAATTTGGCTTTTTAACAGGAGGAGCTGGTTTGTTCCCACAAACAAGAAACTCACAAACAACAACACAATTAAGTTCTGCGGATCAAATTGCTAGAGTCAATCAACAAAGCGATGCTGTTAAAAACTTAATTGATTTGTTAAATACTTAGAGGTTTTCAATGAATTTGTTTGAAAGATTAAAAGAAAAATCAAGAAGGATTACAGAGCAAGAGCGATTAAAAGATGCTGTTAGGGGAACTGGTGGTATTTTAAGCGCAGATCAAGTTGCGCTTCTTTCACCAGAACAACAAAAAGCTTTAAGAGGAACTGCTTACGATGCTGGCATGAGAGGTACACCCAGTAAGACTTTGGCTGCTAATTATCAAATGCAACAATACAATGATGCGGTAGGGAGACTTACAGCAAACCCAAACACACCTCCATCACAAGCAGATTTAATGACAATATTAGGGCCTAAAGATTATTTAACAGCTACGATGGGTGGTGGCTCTTATCAAGGAACTGGATTAAATAATCAATTTTTAAATGATTTAGAAAGAGGTGCAAAAGATCCTGAATTTAGAAAAACAACTCGTTATAAAACAGCTTATGATCAAATGACCAGATCTAAAACAAGCACTTATTTAAATGAAGCTGGTCAAACAGTAACAAGAACTGTGCCTGGTTTAAGTACAAGCATTTATCCAAAACCACCTTCTGAAAATTCTTTAGAAACCAATGATGTTATTGATGAAAGAGGTACAACAGAAAAAATTGGCATATCAGCAGATAGAAGAAAACTTGTAGAAAAAGATATTGATATTGTCGATGGTGTTGTAAATAAACTAGATGCTCTTGAAGAAGTAATTTTAAGAATAAATCCTGGTGTTACAACTGTTGGAGTAGAGTTAGCAGAAGTAGATAGTGCATATAATTCAGTTCTTTTAGAGTTAAAAAACTATGCAGAGCTTGGTGTGTTAGCTGGCCCTGATATGGATTTATTAGAAAATTGGATTGGCAATCCAACAAAAATAAAACAATTATTAAAAGGTGGAAATGAGGGAACTTTACTACAGCTTAGACAATTAAAAAATGCTGCTGTAGAAGTTAAGAATAAAGGTTTAAAAGAACTAGGACAAGAAGTTCCAACTCCTGAAGGAGCAAAATCAGAACAAACTGCATATCTAAAAGGAAGAATGATAGTTCTTAATGCTGATAAATCTGGTTGGGTTTATCAAGACACAGGCGAACCAGCACAATAAAATAATGGCAACAGAAGTATTACCACCATTACCGAAGGGAGCAACTACACTACCCCCATTACCTTCTGGTGCATTAAACATTGATAATTTAGATAAAGACACAGGAGTTTCTGCTTCTTTAAGATCAACAGTTAGTGCCTACAAAAAACCAGAAGATAAATTAAAGTTAATTAAAAAATACTATCCAGACGCTATTCCTTTTGGATCAGATAATTATGTTTTTAAAAATCCAAAAACAAACAGACCAACTCTATTTAATCCAGAAGGTGTAGACTTTGGCGATTTTGCAGAATATGGTCGTATTGGAGCAAACATTTTAGGTGGTCTTGCTGGTTTTACTACAAGTGCCATAGTTGCTTCCCCAACTATTGTTGGTGTTCCTGTAGCTGGTGCAGCTGGAGGAGCAGTTGGATCTGTAGCAGCTGGGGAAGCCTATGATGCAGCACTAAGATCTATCTTTGGTGAAGGTGTTGAAGATACTAGAACTGCTAGTGAATACGCAACAGATTTAGCAATAGAAGGAACAATAGAAGCAGTTACTCCATTTCCAGCAGCAGCTGGTATTAAATATGGCAGACAAGGTTTAGATAAATTACTAAATACTCCACAAACAAAAAATATAATTAATTCGGCTAAAAATCTAGGTATTAATGAATTACCTTTAGGAGTTTCTTCTGGCGGAGGGAACATGGCAAAATTCGAAAAAGGATTAGCAACAACTGCTGGCGGAGGAAAAATAGTTAATCTTTATGCTGATGGAATAAATCAATTAAGTAAATCCGTTGATGAAATAACGTCTATGGGAGCTAATCAAAGTAAAGAATCTGCTGGCGAAATAATTAAAAATGCAGCAACACGATTTGAAGATGATTTTATAGCAAGGTCTGATGCTTTATATGGCAAAGTAGATTCATTAATAAATCCAAGTGAAATATTCTTAATGCCAAATGTTGCAAAAGTTTTAAAAAGTAGCGAATATAAATTTAATAATAAAAATTTATCTCAAGTTTTTGGCAAAGATTTTTCTGATGGTTTAAAAAATGTTTTTAAAGTAAAAAATAAAGAAGGAAAATTAGTTGATGGCCCTGTAGAGCTTTCTTACAAAGATATAGCTGCTTTAAGAACTCAAATTGGTAGACAAATGAAAGGAACTTTTGTTGTTGGCACTTCACCAGACAAAAGTGGCTTAAAACAACTATACGGAGCATTGACTAATGATATGTTTAATGCAGCTAAATTAGTTGGTGGGGATGCTGAAAAATTTGCTATACAAGCAAATAATTATTATAAACAAGGATCAGATATATTAGAAAAACAAATAAAACCGTTAGTTACAACAAGGGGAGGAAAAGATTATTTATCTTCAGAAAAAATTTACGATAGGTTTGATAAAGGCACATTAACCGAGCCTTCAAGATTTAATAAAATAACTAATAATTTGTTCAATAAAGGATTAAAAAACGAAGATCAATTAACAATTCTTGGTGAAAAACAACTTTACGATTTAACTAGAGATCCAGTTGGAGATTTGAGTATTGGTAAAACAGTTTCTAATTTAACAAAATATACAAAAGGAACAGGTGAATTACCTAACACTATACAATCAATAGGAACTAAAGTTGATGATGTTAAAGAGGTTTCTAAAGCATTTAGAGAAGCAGATAAATTTACCAATTTTTCCAACACAGCAACAGGCAATGCACAAAGAGAGCTTTACGCATCATTAGGTTTGGGTGTTGGTGGTGGTTTATATTCTGGAGATGTTTCAACAGGACTATCTATTGCAGCTGGTAGTTATTTAGCACCTAAAGTAATAGCAAGTTTATTAGAGAACAGAGTTACAAGAAAAGCTGTATATGACTTTGCTAGAAATGCCGATGTTCCAGTAGATGCTAAAAAATCAATTTTAATTGGAATTGGCTTTGGATCAAGCCAAGCCGATTCTGTAATACAAGATGCTTATAAAAAACCAGAAGGTTTATTAGAATAATTTAACTCAACCCCATGTTTAACAAGGAAGATAAATTTGAATAGCTATGTCAAGGATTACAGAACGGGTTGGTCGTTCTGGCGAATACTTCGTAGCATCACTCCTCTCTCAAATATCCGATACAGTTCTTGTTATTCCTCATTCAGCCGAAGCTGATATATTATTTCAATACGACAACATCGTTTACAAAGTCCAGGTTAAAACTAAAACCAAGATAGAAAAGCATAGAACGAACTGGCGGTTTGATATGCGAAGAGGATCACACACCAAGAACCGTAATTACGAAGATGGATCTATAGACATCTTTGCCTTTGTCTCCTTACAACACATGAACGTAGTTTTTCATAAACCTAGAGAAACCGACAGCATCACTATTAAAGATGCACAGATGAGAGACAACAACCCCATAGAAAACATATTAGAGATACTAGGTGCTTAAATAAGCACCAACACGCACCAGTTGGCTTTATGTTCCACATGAAACATTGGTTTATATAGGTTTTACGAAAGAAGTAGACAGATTAGGAATAAGTCTTTAATATAATCATTGTAGTTAATTAAGCAACACTTTGATTCACTACATAGTTGAGGAAATTTAATAATAATTTAGGAGAGAAAAATGAGGAGATCACCAAAGCAAAAACAAGACTTAATCTATGCAATCATCTGCTTCACACTATTGGGTGCAGTTATGACTGTTAATGTATTTCTATACGCGATTAATTTTTAGGGGGAAGTATGGAAACTATAACGAGAGATAAGCAAGTTCGTGGCTTACATCTCCGAGAGTTTAACTACAGCAAATCCTTTTACTTGGATTACACAATCGAAGGTAAAAGACGCAAGGTTAAACTTGGAGAACTAACCAACAACTTTGGTTGGAAAGAAGCACGACTTAAAGCGATAGAGACACGCAATGAACCCTTAGACGAACCAAAGCCACAGAAAGTTAATGTAAGCGATGTTTGGCATTTATGGAGTGGCGATGTAGGTTTACAAAAAAAGTCTCGCAAACACGATGTAGAGATGTTTGAGGGGGTTATTCTTCCTTACCTTAAAGATAAAGATATTAGAACCATAAAATACTCTGATTTAAGAACGCTACACACCGATCTAACTAACAACAATGGGCCTTATCGTGCTAACGCAGTTCTGCGTTTACTAAGGACATTATTTAACTACATGGAATCCATTGGTGAACTAACACCCAATCCTTTCCCTAAAAAGTTTCGCATGAACAAAGAATACAAAAGAGTGCGTTACTTAACTCAAGAAGAGCTGGCACGCTTGACTGTGGTTCTTAATACAGAAGCACCTTTTAAACAAAAGCAAACTACTTTAATCTGGTTGCTACTGTTTACTGGAGCAAGGATTGGTGAGTTATTGAAAGCTAAGTGGTCAGACTTGGATGGTAACGTCTTAACGCTTACCGAACACAAGACAGACCACAAGGGTATAGATCGTAAAATCTTTTTATCCAACCAAGCTATGCAGCTGATAGATAACTTACCCAGAAATGGAGAAAAGATTATAGGTTTTGCAACATCACCTCAAAAGTGGTGGAAGCGAATATTAGAAGAAGCCAGCATAGATGATTTAAGATTTCACGATCTTAGACATTCGTTTGCTTCTTTTATGGTTTCTAACGGTAGCACGTTAGAAGAGATAGGTGGTCTTTTAGGTCACTCCGATACGTCAACTACTAAACGCTACTCGCATTTAATGGCAGACAAGAACCAGGAGAACGCACAAAAGACTTCGGATAATATTAGTAAAATGATTATGGGGGGAAAAGCTAATGGTTCAAAAACATAAAGGGCCGCCATTCAGTAGCGGTGGCGTGACTAACGGCAACATAGGATGGAACACTCAAGAACTTTATAGGAGAAAGACAATCGATAAACTAGAACTTTGTTGTTTCTGTTTTAATAAATTTAACGTAGAAGATTTAACTGCTATGCCTGACGGGGGTAATGGTGGTGTTTGCAAAGAATGTAAGGAGAAAAGCTAATGGACATGAAAAAAGCTGAAAAAATATGGCGTGATAGCCAACCGCTAGAAGCCAATGGATTAGTGGGTAAAAAAACTTTACCTAAAAGGTGGGCAATGAAGCTTGTTGCTTACAAAAATAAAAAGAAAAGGAAACAAAATGATAGAAGAACTTAAACGCATACACAGAAGGTTAGATGAATTTGTGGCGCACACAGAAGCTACTAACGTACCAGTAGATCAAATAGAGTACGCAAGGGTTATTA
>Ga0099847_1000436_pt1 | contig 14180 bp, 12 predicted proteins | sample CB_VirMetaG_2_FD_78178 | JGI IMG/M metagenome (GOLD analysis project Ga0099847, IMG submission 78178) | Freshwater to marine saline gradient viral communities from Chesapeake Bay - CB_1504_2 Viral MetaG | ecosystem: Environmental > Aquatic > Marine > Coastal | place: USA: Chesapeake Bay...
CAGTTGTGGAGATTGTTTGTCTAAAGCCCCCAGATACCGAGGTGTCTCGTACTTGGATGGTCGAAGCTTTTGCATTAGATAAAGTACTAATATTACTAGATATTCTTTCAATTTCTGTATCATATCGTGTTACATCATTTTGGTAAAAGTCAATTTTTTGTTGAATAAATCCTTTTTGATTTTCTACTGCTGATAGTTTAGAGTATGTTTCTTGGTAGGCAGCACTTAAAAAACCATAAATACCCATACTAGTAATTAATACTAATACTACAGTAGCTATAGAAAGGTAAGTTCTTAAGGTTTTATTAATTGTATCCCAATATTGGTATAAAAGTGAAGCAGTTACTAATTTTGCAAATTCTAATGAACCCGCCATTATAATTACTTCTAAAGAAGCCCCAGCAAATAATTTGCTTAAACCACTAACTGAATAAAAAGCAGCTGAAGCCGAGACTGATATAGCAGAAAATCCAATTAGGAATGGGAACATTCCCTGTTTTATTTTTTTTATCATAGGAATAATATAAAAAAAAGGTTAGGGTGAAGCAAGTTATTCTCTAAGACCCTTGTGTCTATCTATACGATCTAAAATCTTATTTAAAACATCAGCTTTAATAAACCCCGACATTGATGCGTTTTTAATAACACTTATTAATTGAAATATTACTAGGGGCATAAGCATAGTTTCACTTAACCACCCTGCTCCAGGAATACTTTTTTCTATTACTAAAATTAAAGTTAATATTAATACCCAAAAAATTAGAGTTTTTAAAATCTTTATGGCCTTATAAGTTTTAAATCCTTCTCTTTTTACTCCGGCTATTATACCAAAAAAACCATCAGCAAATACTAAGGTAGCGACTGCAAGATATTGTTCTGCGTTTTGCATGGTAAGTTCTAAAAAATATGAGCATATAAATCCTAAGATCATAGAAGGTAAAAAAATAAGTGTTGTTGTTGATTTCATTGGTCTATTTAAAACATTATAGAATCATTATCTATATAAGTTATTGTTACATTTTCACCATTTTCTATGGCATTAGCAATTGGAGGATATATCCTTTTATAGGCATCAGTTGAAGAACCTATAAACCCATTTCTTGTAATATTTTGGGTTTGTGAATCTCCTACTAAAAGACACCCTTCAGTATCTTCAGCATCATTTCCTATATGGATTAGTATATATTCAAATCCAGGTACATCTCTTACCCAAAGCATCCCCTTATTAAAATCAGATCCAAACTTTTCAGTATATCTTTGATTAAATCCACCTTCAGTACGAAGAGTTATATTATAAGTACCTGCAGGTATTCTTGTCTCACCATTTACCTTAATTTCACGAAACTCATCTTCTAAAGTATAACACAAAAATTTTGGTTTATCCGTTACATCAAATAAAATACCTAATGTAGAGTGGGATTCCGAACTGAATCTTTGTACTTCTAATTTCATATTATTTTTTAGATTTGTTACCAAATATATTTCCTAATTCAGCTATACCGAAACAACCTAAAGTAATAAATAAAAATGAGTCATATATAAACTCATTAATTACTAAATCTTTTCCAATATACCCTGTTACTAAATCGACTACAGCAAATATTACCATTACTATAAAAGAAGAAAAACCAACTACGGATTTTTCGTTAATGTCATTTTCATCTTTGAAGATATCTCTAAAAGCCATCCACCTTTTTTTTAAGTAATTCAACATAAAATAACTATATTAATTGATAACTTTATTTACTTATAAATATAAAAAAAGGAAGTACTAATGCACTTCCTCTTAATTTATTTTTCATTTATTTATTGTGTAGTATATAAGACATGCTTATCCATCACAACTTAGACAATTGGCTTGACGTGATCCTAAATCTCCTTTAATAACGCTATCTGTTCTTAAGTAATATAATGTCTTTATACCTAATTTCCACGCTTCAAGATGGACTTGATTAATCCATTTTGGTGAATCATTAACATCAAATGATAGATTTAAGGATTGTGTTTGATCAATGTAACGTTGTCTAATAGCTGCTTGACGTACTAATTCCAATTGGTTTATTTCAGGGAAGGTTAAAAATAATTCCTTCTCTTCAGGTGTTAATACACTATCAGGTAAACCTTGTGCCGAACCATCTTCTGATAGCATTTGGTCCCACCATTGGTCTTTATCTTCATCCTTGGCTATTAATATCTTTTGTAATTCTTTATTTTTTCTAATAAAGGTACCTTTAGCACCATTAAATGTATAAATGTTAGCAGGTAAAGGTTCAATACCAGCACTAATACCACCACAAATTACAGAATTAGATACCGTTGGTGCTACTGCTAATAAATGAGTGTTTCTCATACCTGTTCCTTTACACCATAAAGGTTCTCCATATTCTAAAGCTAACTCCATTGATGCTTTTTCAGCTTTATTTCTAATGTCTGAAAATATGTTTTTAGTATGGGCTGTGGAAGCTATAGAATTAAAAGGTAATCTTTTTTGTTGTAAAAATGAATGCCAACCCATTACTCCTAAACCTAAAGCACGTCCTTTACGAGCATGATTGTAGGTTCTTTGTAATGAATCTTTACCAGCGGATTTATCAATAAATTCTTGCATTACACCATCTAAAAACCATGTTGCTAATTCAACAGCATCTGTATCTTTCCATTCATCATATTTTGCTAGATTCATAGAAGATAAACAACAAATAAATGAATGTTCTTCATCTGTAAATAGTGTAATTTCAGAACAAATATTGGTCATTGATACCTCTAAATTGTTTAATCTATAAGCAATAGGGTTATCTTTATTAACATTATCCTTATACATGATATAAGGTTCTCCGGTTTCCATTCTAGATTTTAAAACAGTAGCCCATTTACCCATTGCTTCTTGGTCTCTTGCTTCTAGTTTTCTCATAAATGAATCACCTACAACAACACATTGATGTAAGTTAAGACATTGTCTGTTAGGATCACCTTTAGGTCTACGAATTTGTAAAAATTCATCAATATCCCCATGTTCAATATCTAAATTAACAGATGCTGCACCTCTCCTTACATTTCCTTGATTAGTAGCAATAATTGATGAATCAAATATTTTAGCCCATGGTACTACACCTTCACTTTTTCCATTTCCTGTGATTTCATCTCCACGTTCTCTAATGCGAGATAACGAAATACCTACACCACCACCTGAGGCTGTTAATTTCATTAGTTCTGCGTTAGTTAAACCAATTCCACGTATTGAATCAGGTGTATCAACACCAAAACATGAAATAGGTAAACCTCTATCAGTTCCCATATTTGATAAAACAGGGGATGCTAATCCTAACCAACCATTCCACATTATTTTGAAGAATTTACTTGCTAATTCTGGTTTTTTGAGTCTATTAGCAGATGCATTAGCTACTCTTTTATATGCTGTTCTTACAGTTTCTCCAGGTAATAAATAACCTTTAGAAATAGTTGCCAAAGAGATTTCATCCATCCAAGTCGGGAAATGTTTGCCTGCTTCCCATTCACTATAATCTACTTGTAATGCGTTATTTTCCATTTATTTTTTATTTAGTTGGGTAAGATATTTCCCCACATTTACTACATTTATTATATTTATTAATTCCACTACCATATGAGGTAATCTCTACTTTACATTTACTACAAATAGCCATATTCTTAAAATAAATCGTTTGCGTCCCAATTTTGAACACCCTTAGAATAATTAGTTACCCTATTTGCAAAAAAATCAGTATGTTGTTTTCCACCTGATAAGCTATCGAACCATTTCATTCTTTTAACTGCATCCTTATCTATACCATTAACAATTGGTCCATACCCTAAATCACTCATTTTAGTATTTACTCTATGTTTAATAAATGAAATTAAATCGTATTTAGGACAACCTGTTAAATCACCCATTTCATATACTTTATCAATAAAATCTAATTCTAACTTTAAAGATAATTTAGCTGCTTCTTCAATATCAGCTTGTAATTCAGGTGTGTTATATTCAGGATGTTCTTGCATTAATGTTCTAAATAACCAACACCCCGCTTCAGAATGTAATGATTCATCTCTAATACTCCATTCTACGATCTGACCTACTCCTTTTAATTTATTATCTAATTTAAAGGATAATAAAACAGCAAAGGATGAAAATAAATTCACACCTTCTGTAAATGCTGAGAATATAGCTAATGATTTAGCTCTTTCATGCCAATTTGGGGTTCCATCATGAGAATCTCTTACTTTAGTTAAGGCCTCAATTTTAGCCATTGTTGCTTCATCTTCTAAGAACTCACTAAAATTATCTAATCCTAATTCTTCATTTAATAAAGAATAGGCTTCAGCGTGAATAGTTTCAAAGGCACCAAATGTAACAGCCATTTTAATTACTTCGGGTTTTCTAAACCATTTTGTAACTAAAGTTGACCAATAATCATTTACTACAGTTTCTGTTTGGGCAAACCCTTTTAATATAGTCCCAATAATATTTTTTTCAGATTCAGTTAAATTTTGTTTCCAATCATTAACATCAGACATCATAGGTACTTCTGTGTGTAACCAATGTGCTTGTTGTTGTTTTAACCAGTAATCAGAAGCTTGCTGATATTCGAAGGGTTTATAGACTATTCTTTCTTGTAATAGTGATGTTTTTGCCATTTATTATATTTTATTATTATGGGTTTAATTCAAAAAATTTCTTTTGTAATAATTGTTTATCAAATTTATCAACATCAGTATCAAACTTATTAGAACGTGGTTGTAATGCTGATGCTTCAGGTTCATCTCCTTCAACATATTCATTTTTTACTATAAAATGTCCCGTAGAAGTATCAGCTTCAATACCAAAGGTAATTCCATCCATTCCATATCGATTTTTCATTAAATGGAATCTTCCTGTATTATTAACTTTATCTTCTTTTTTACGAGAAAGTGACATACAAAAATCAGTTATCATTATTTTATCATAAGATCCTGCAGCCTTATCTCCTTGAATGACGTTGTCATTTGCACCAGCACGATTAACTTGGGAAACTGACCAAATAGGTATATCTAATTGTCTAGCTAATCCTTTAGTACTTGTATAAATATCATCAATTTCATCCTTACGTTCACGATTTGTTTTTCTTGATGAAAGTAAATCTACATAATCAATAATCACTAAATCTGGTTTAACTCCCATGCTTGTGCTTTTCGCAATATGTGATTCGATTGTTGAGACTGACGCCCTACCTGTTGGGTATTCTTTAATAATTAATTTACCAGGGAGTTGGGGTATGATTTCTTCTACTTGTTCTCTATGGGAATCTATTTTATTAACGGGGATTTTAGTAAAGAAAGCATCATATCTTTTACCAACATATTCTTCCCCTAACTCAAGTGTATAATGTAATACATTATATCCTAATCTTACAGCATGTCCTCCTAGTGCTACTAATGACCATGATTTACCACCTCCAGGATTACCAAATATAAGACCAAAATCTCCATTTCCCAATCCACCTTGTAATAAGTCATTAATCTTTTCCCAAGGAGTTGGTACAGTTTCTCTTGAATTTTCCCTATAACGTTCTTCAATATCTTTAACATATTCATGTCCTATATTTTTATCTTGACCCGCTTTTAAAGCATTATCAACAATAAAACGTATACCATCAAAATCGCCTGCTTTCAATAAGTCCACAGACGACATTAAGGCCTTCTTCAATTGTTGATTTTTACAAAAATTTGTAAATTCTTCTTGTACGTATTCTAAATCATCATCCGAACTAACATATGCTTGTTTTAATTGTTCTTTAATTGAAATTTGTAATACTTCATTATCTACCTTTTGTAATTCTACTTTTAATATGTCTAATGATGGGGTATGGTGGTATTTATCATAATAATTTAATACCTCTTTAATAGCCCATTTCTGTGCTGGGTTTTCGAAATATTCTTCTGATATAATATCATGTATATTGACTAAAAATTCTTTATGAGTTAATAATGATGATAACACCTTTATTTGAAAATCGTGTCCGTAATTTTGAATTGAATTGAGTGTGATAACGTTTGAATTTAGTAATGTTTATAACCTTTTTATTTTTTATTTGTAAGTTGGAAACATAGCAAATATATCTTTTAACCATGTATCTAAATTCCTAATCATCCCCCCCAACTTGTCTTCATTATAAAATGAAGTAAACATTTCGGGATTAAAATCAGGTAAATCTTCACTAATTAATTTATCAATATGCTCTTTTCCTCTATCATCAATCATAGGTGTACTTAAATTCATAACCTTATAATTAGTTTCGATTCTATCTTGTTCCTGAACTATACGTGAATATACAATATGTTCCTTGAATTTCCTAGCAGATATGTCGAAAATATCTTGAAGTGTTAATTCTTCTGTTTTTAATTCAGGAAACTTTTTAAATATACCTTTAGCACCTAAACCTTTAATACCCCTAATATTATCTGAGTTATCACCTAATAGAGTTTTATGTAGGATAAAATTATGAGGTAATAAACCAAATTTCTCTTCTACAACTTTTGGAGTATAATATTCTTTCTCCATAGGTCTGTATACAATAATTTTATTAGTTACTAGTTGGAGAAAATCCTTATCACTAGATACTATAAAACAAGTAGAATCATGCTTTTCAACTAATTTTTCAGCTAACACTGCTATAATATCATCAGCTTCGACTTTGTCGAGTATAGTGGTTTTAACAGGTAATAGCTTTAAATATTGTATTATACGTACAATTTGGTCAATTTTTGAATCGTGTTCTTCCTCAATATTATCAAATGCCTCCCAATTAGTAACCCTTTGCAAATTTCGTGTTCCTTTGTACTCGGAGAGCAGGTTCTTACGGTTTACTGTAGAACCTTGCCCATCGAATACTACATAAACAGAAGTTGGATTTGTTTGTCTAATCATGGCACCTAAAGAGCGGAAGAAACCACCTAACCCACCAATATGAACTCCATCGGGGTTAACCATATTCATCATAGCAAAATTTCTAAAAAATAGATTTAAACCATCTAAGATTAATACTCTATCATGTCTATTTTGGGTAGGTGTTTCCTGGTCTTCTTGGATATTATCCAAGAGACTAAATAACTCTTTTTGTTTCATGTTTTTGTTTTATAAGTCTTGTACGTCGTAAAGTACAGGGGTTACATCTTCTTGGTCTTCTACAATTTTAAATGTTCCTCCTCCTAAGATTTTAGACCATTCATCAGCATGCTCTTTTTTATAAGCATTTTTGTCCTTATCTGTATCTGTAATAAAACCATGGGTTGTCATAACAATTTTCCCCCTAGATTGAATTCCATTAACGTGGTTCTTATCAATTTGTAGATTGGTTCTTTTACCCCATTCTACTTGTTTGCCACCTTTAATGGCTTTAATTTTAGATGTTCCAGCATTTGACACATTACCAAATGTAACTACGAATGTTGCATCATACCACATAGCCATCCCACCTTTATTCATCATTTTTGGTTGACCCATAGGTGATTCTGCTTTAGCAGTCCAAACTTTATTAATACAAACTAAAGTATTAGTATAAGGAGATGATTCTTTACGAGACATTACAATACTTTGGTTAACTGTATTACCAAATTGTGTTGACATTGCACCAGCATTCCATTCATTGTTATTTTTTAGTTTTTCAACTGACATTGCACAAGGAATTGAACCAATAGAATCCCAGAAAAATGCTAAATCATAAGGTAAATTACCTTTTTTCTGTTCATTCTGTAAATCCATAATAAATGCTGCTACATCTTCAATAGTATGTAAAGTTTCTCTATCAACATAAATAAAGTTCCCTTCATAATCTATAACATTACCTTCATCATCTTTAATTAAATTAACATTTAACCCCATTTGAGCTGCATGTTCCCAATTCCATTTCATCTCAGTAATTATAAAAACAGGTAATATTCCCATTTTCTGTGCTGATACTGCTGCTTCAAGTAAAGCAGTAGTTTTCCCGGTATCAGAATGCCCTCTAAGTAATGAAATGTGTCCCATAGGTATACCAGGTATTCCTGCAATTTCTTGGAAAGCGGGAGATAGTGGTATCCATTTTTGTTCCTTAAATTTGACGTTTTTATCTAAACCTTTAGAGGATTTAAATTTATTTAGATCAAATTTGCTCTTAATCTCGGCAGACACTGCTGCCGAGAGAGACTTTGATACTTTTTTCGCCATATTTAGAAAGGAAGATCATCAGTTTTAGAATCAAATAAACTGTCAAACTTATCTACTTTATTTTGTTTAGCTTGACTTGTATCTAAACTAAAATTAGAAGCAGGTTTTGTTACTGAAGGTGTAGGGAAAGCATTTTCCGTTACATTAGATGATTCTTCTTCCTCAGGTGATAACCATTTTTCTAATGCTACTTTCATATCATCAAATGAATAACGTTTAAACAAATCACCTTTAGGATTTGGTTGTTCATTTGTCCATTTTTCTACTAATGAAGCATCTTCACTAAGTGGTGATGTTTTTAATCTAACACGTACGGATGATTTGTTATATGGAGTACCAGTTGATTCTGGTCCTACTGTTTCTACTGTAAGATCTCTACCACCTACAATATCTGTATAATCTCCAATTTCATCATCTACAGCAAGTGCTAATAATTCTTCATATACCTGTTTACCAAATTGCCATAATCTAGTACCTTTATCTTCTTCACCACGTACTACTACAGGAACAAAGATACGGTTTTTAGCATCTAACTTTTTAGCTAACACATAATTTTCTTTATTATACTCACCTTCACGTAGTTTCCCAGCAAATAAGGCAATTGGGTCTTTTTCACCAAAATTTGTAGGTGAAATCATTACCTTATTAGTAATCCCATAATAAAACTTTAATTCAGTAAAAGGGTTAGAAGCATCATACGCTGAGGGTACGATTCTAATTTGTTGTTTACCAATTGTAGGTTTCCAATAAATGGTTGTGTAATCAATTTTTCCACCACCTTGCTGTGGTTTTGATTGGAGTGTATCCAATTTTGCTTTTAATGCATTTAAATCCATAATGTAACTTATTTTTAATTATAACTGTTTATGTGTAACGGAATATACGAACTATATTTTGGGGAACCAAATTATACTTCGATTATTTTGTAAATTTTTGTATTCAATTGATTTAATTCATTGTGTTGTGTAAGTAAAACACAATTTTTATAATGTTGCCAATCTACCTTATATCTTGTATCTACTACCCCACCATTCAACTTTTTAATTAATTCGTTAAGGGCATTAATAGTATATAAAGTATTAGTTTCTTTTTTTCTATGTACCAAAATAGTATTTTCTGGTATTGAATTTAAATTTGTTTGATCTACATTATATGTAACTACATACTCATCTTTTTCTACTATTTTTAGTACAAAGATTTTATTATATATAATATCGTATTTTTTTCTTATATTTTCTATTAGTAATTCCAAACCATCTAGATCTGTAAAAGTACAAAATAATTTATTATTCAAGTCTCCTGCGTTTTGGATGTCGGTTATGACATCATATTCCGCATTATACGTATTAATATTATTCTTTAAAATTGTAATCATAACCTGTTTCTTCTTTAATGTTTAATTTATACTTTTTAAATATTTCTCTAATATCATTCAATGTTTCTTCTTCACTATCATCTATATCTAACGTGAAACTGTCGTAAGTATAAAGTACTAATTTTGTTTTCTTTCCCCTCAATATACGAACCATTTCCCACAAAACCAACACATTTACAGATGTTTCTAAATTTTGTAAAAAATAATTAAACAATTTTTGTGGGTTCATGTTTTGCAAATTTTCCTTTTCATATCTATACCCAGAAATCTTACATTCTACATACCCATCGCTTTCAAACTTACTCCAATTTTCTCCTACGTATTTCTCAATTTGTTGAAAGAATTCCAGCTTTTTATAGTTTTCGAAAACACCCCCATATAATTGTTTGAACGTGAGCTCCTTTGATTTTTTATAATCAACATTATATAACGATGCAAAATGAGCGTGAATATCACTAGTGGGAAACTTATAATTAATAAGATGGGCAGCAAGAGAAGGATGGTAAGCGCTAATGTCAATTTCCACGAACCTATTATTACGTGGTATAAAACTTTTTCTACATCCATTTTCTTTATTAAGTGCGGCATAATTTACGTTTTTAAATCTATTTGAAGGTCTTGTTGTTGTTGTTTTTAAGTTGAACTGAGTGTAAGTGTATTCACCATTAATGGGATGGAAATATTCTTCGAATGTTGGTTTGTGTATTCGAATTCCACTTCTCTCGATGGCGTTGAACACCACTGATACTTTACTGTTAAAGAATTCATCGTATTTTGTTTTTTTATCGTTAATATTCGCTTTTAGATCTCTAAAAATCGTTTCACATAATTCATAGTGTTTAACAATTGGTATAATTAAGTTTAACTCTAAGTTATCTTTGTGTTGACGATAGTATAAATCGTGGGTTTGTGTTGTTGGTCGTATATACGTAGTAGGGGGTGGTGTAATGTCATAAAGAGCTTTGTTTGGAAAATAATGTAACATTTCCTTTTTATCTCTACAATATAATACTTCGAACTTATCTATTAATTCGTTTACACGCGTATTTAAAACATTTAAAGATTCACTATGCGTAATACATATCATAAAGCCTTTGCTTGCTTCAATCGGTCTAATATACACTAAACTTACGTGATTTAGTACGGGGTGTATCGTATCATTATAAGGTATTACCTCAATGAAAGCTTTTTTATAACCACTATTTATTAAAACATTTAATTGTTCCTTGTTTTCTACAAGCCAATACATATACCTTTATTTTACCCTAATATACAAAACCTTTATTTAATAACCAACAGACTTTGTGTACTTATTTTGACTATTTTGAGTTTCTATCTTATTAACCTTGTAATCCATATTTGAACCACTAATAGGAATTAAAAATTCATGTGATATATTAATATGTTCTGCCCCAACCATTGGTCCCTTAGTAGGATGAATGTGATATAAACCACTATATGGTTTACGGGTTGATTCAATTAAAAATTCAGTACCATCTGTTTTTAGATTTGAACCTATCGTATACTTAAAATATTGGTCATATCTATTTTTAAAATATGAAGGAAACCCGGGTAATGTTAAATTAGAAGAAATTCTTTCTATAGTTTTTTTATTTACATTTACAACTTCATTTCTATTATCTGATATAAGCCATGGGAATTGGAAGGCAGTATATAAAAAATAATCTACATCTGGTTCTTGGGAGATGAATTTTTCATATTGTTTTTTATCAATTTCAATATATTTAATTTCATTATCTTTGGATGCAAAATATCTTTGATATTCTCCTAAATTATAATCTTTTTCTGTTGGAAGATTGGTTTTTTGGGTTGGTGGTTTAGGTGGAGTAGCGTTAAGACCTAAATTTGATGCAATTGCATAAACATTAGGAACTAGATATAAAGCGGCATCTTGTGAGTAATTACCAATTTCTCCTTCTTCAGCATCTTTATTTAGAGATTGAATAGGGATTATAATTTCTTTTATAGGAGGATCATTAGGATTTTTACCTGTATAATATTTACCTTTAGAGGTTTGGAAATAATAACCTATATATTCTTTATCTGTACCAACATACACATATTCTTTACCATTGGTATATAAGTTAGTCGTTATTTGAGATTTTGGGAAATACATTAGCTAAATTCTTGTAATAATTCAATTAATTCTTTTTGTGGGAAAATATCCCTTTTATTTGTTCTATAAGAGTTATGTGTAAAAATACCTGGAGTTCCAGTAAATGCTGTTTTAGAAGTAACAAAGGGACCTGGGAATTGGTCACTAAATTTAGTTCCTTTTTCACCACTATAAGTAGATCCTATAACAATATTTGGATATGCAGTTTTAATTTCTATTAAAACTTTTCTCAAAGTAGCTAATTGGAGTGTTGTATACGCTTGATAGTATGTATAACCCCTATAATTAGGTTGAACTTTTAACGAACCATCTGAATTCATTTCTACTGGTTTAGCTACGGCTATTTCATCAATTCCTCCTTTAAGTTTTTCATATGTAAAAGATTGTGTACCCTGTTTAAACCTTGCATCATTACTAAAAGAAATTTCACCTCTTTTAGTTCTCATACCAGTACCATTTACATATTTTAAAAATCCTAGTCCTTCTAATTCAATAGAAATAGTATGTTTTTGTAAATAATCATTACCTTTTTTACTACTTCCTATATGGTTCCCCCAATATTTTAAAGGGAATAATTGATCATATTCTCCATTTCTTTGGATTATAAAATGTGTAGAGATATGGCTTGATTTTTTTGCCCAAAAATTGATCGTATTTTCTATAGGTTCATTGTCGGCAGTGTGGTGTAATACTACTTGAAGTTTGTTTGTTACTTCAGGATAATATATTAACCCATTACTAGACCCATTTTTAGCTATTAGAGATATACCTCTTTTCATAGTTACAGCCTGTTCTTCTGGGCCTGTAAAATCATTAAATTTAAGTTGAGAGGATGTTTCAATATTTTGAGTTTTAGATATCTTTCTTTTTATAGGTGTTGTGGTTTCTGGTCGTGATATTGTAGTTATATTGGTTTTCCAAAAATTTCCTTCTACAGTGTGATTAATTCCATCTATAATAAATTGTAAAGCAGAAGGATATGATGCAGGTAGGGCATTTTGGTTTACTTTTATTTGATTATAAATTTTTATACCACCTAATCCTTCAAAAGTTAATCCTAAAGTTACAGGAATAAAACCAGTTGCACCAGAAACAACATTTGCTTGTTCATATTGATATTGGTCTAAAAAGGATTTATATCTTTTAAATGTATTATATCCCCTTTCTGTGAAATCAGGATTATCTGATCCAAACCAGTATAAAGCATCTGATGTATTAACAACTTCATCAATAAGTTTTGTATTTAATCCCTCTCCCTCAAGTATTGATCCTTTTAGTTTTCCTTCTTTTTTTAATTTTTTATTCTCCCTTATCTTCTTTTTTCTTTCTAAAGGGCTAATTTTAATTTCAATTTTTTGTCTACCTGTGCCCCCAAAACCATCTAATAAATAAGTAGAATAATCATTTAATTTTTCCCCTTCATTTTTTACTTCAATACCCTGGTCAGCAATATAATTATCAATTTGTTCTATGGACTTATAAACTAAGTCTTCCATATCTGAATCATTAAGATTTTTTTCTCTAGATTGGAAAAATGATGTTGTTTCGGTTCCATATCGTTTAGTAATACCCTTATAATCCCAACTATATGAAGTAGGAAATGCCCTCTTTTGAGCTTGTTTTTTAAACTTTTCATAAATTTTACTATAGTAAATTTCTGATTCAGTAGCTATTTCATCTTGAGATGGTTTTATATATTGAAATGTTGTTCCATTTTCATATTTTTCTTCAAATCTATTTGTTAACCCTAAATTCCATTTTTTATACCCGACGGCATTTAAAGAATTTTGTTCTGATCCAGCTGCTGTTGCTCCTATTGATATTTGAGTCATCAATTTAGGAGTAATTTTAGTTTGAAAATTAAAATCAGTTACAAATGTAGATCCATCTGTTGGAGTATAACCTATAATATTAAATTCTATTTCCTTATTTTTATGGGGATAAACAGTATCATATCCTGTGATTGGGTTTTCATCCAGAAAGTAAATTGATCTGTCATTTTTTATACTAGTTGTAAGATCTGGGGTGTTACCCATACACTTATTTATTCCATCTAATAATTTTTGGATAAAATCATATAAATTTAATTCATTTTTTGAATTTTTATTAATGTTTAAAACTTGGGACACATAATCTAGATTAAGATAAATGTTCATTAATTTACCATAATAAACATTATCTTTTTCTACTACAAAATCTTTTAACCCCGAAAAAGATGGTAATCCTATAGTTTTAGTTATACCTAATTCTTCAGTATAAACAGGTTTGAAAATACAAATTGATGGGTCTAAAGGTATTAAATTAGGTTCATAATTAATTCGAGTATTATTTTCTGATTTTTCAAATGTAACAGAAGATTCTTTAAATGAATCCCCATTAACAACTTTAAAAACAACATTTTCTTCAATAACATCTAATAATTTTTGAAACCTAATATAATACCTAGAACTTGGTGGTATTTTTGA
>Ga0099847_1000440_pt1 | contig 14136 bp, 25 predicted proteins | sample CB_VirMetaG_2_FD_78178 | JGI IMG/M metagenome (GOLD analysis project Ga0099847, IMG submission 78178) | Freshwater to marine saline gradient viral communities from Chesapeake Bay - CB_1504_2 Viral MetaG | ecosystem: Environmental > Aquatic > Marine > Coastal | place: USA: Chesapeake Bay...
CCATGTGATCGTGTGTGGTTTGTTGTATCTGTTTTGTGTAATGTCATCGAACAGTTCTTGATTCTTTGCTGCTTGGTCTCCTGTTTTCACAAGTGGTAATGTTAAACCGATGACTCGTCCGTTGGTGCTTGGTATGTTTGTGTTTGTTCCGTATGCGATGTTTGGTAGTTGCACCTTGTCGTTCTGGAATGACACGCTTATGAAGTCTATTGGTATTCCGTCTACTGCTATGCTTGATGACTCTTTAACGACTGAACCGATAACTGTTGAAATTGTAAAGTCGTAAACATAATATAAGTAATGTCTGTCTTTACCACTTCCTGCGTTGATCGTTTGTTGGAACAAAATCTTTCCATGGTTCTTTTTAATCTGTACGCCATCGTTGCTTTCGTAGTCGTTGATGTTTTCTTGTTCTGTGAATGCATCGAATGTTTTTTCAATACTTAATTTGTTATCCTCGTACGCTAGGATGTCTAGTCTATAAGTCTCTATGTATTTACCGTATGTGTAATCGTCTTGTTTTGTCGCTAGAACCCTTTTTATTAGTATAGGGGTATAATGTATCTCCTCCCCTATTTTGAATTCCATTTGCGTGGTATAATCGTTGAATTTTTGCTCGCTGTCGGTTACCAGGAACACGATTTTATCTGTTATCGTCGTTGCGTCGTACAGGCTTTCTGCTAAATCGTTCAGTTTCCCCTGTATGTTGCTCGCTAGGTTATTTAATTCTGACATAAGTGCCTCCTGTGTGTCGTGCGATTGCTTTGGCTATGAATTCTGCTGTTTCCTCGAACCATCGTTCATTCGGGTTGACTGCACCTTTCCATTTTGGAGAAGTCCACGGCTCGTTTGTGAATGGCATGTAGTAGATGTCTGTTTTGATTTCTATTTGCCCGTCTGGTGTTTGTGTTGTCTTGAAGCTTCTTTGAAGTTCTCCAGAACGATAAGGGACACCTAGTTTTAATCCTACGGCTACTGTCCCTATTTTAATTTGTCCCTCTATGTTTGCTCTTTTGCGTTCGTTCTTTTTACTCAAGTGTGATCACTGCCTTATGTAAGTTCATTTCTTTGAAGAAGTGCTTTGCACTATAATTCTGGTCTGGTATGAATTCGACATTGGTTATTTTAAATGTTCCCCTGTCTAGTTTGATCTTGTCTCGTTCTTTAAAGTCTAATCGTTCCCGTGTTTCTATCACGACGGTTTGAACTGCTTTTCTTAAACCTTGAATGTCTTGTCTTGTTTGTCTGGATCTACTTACATCTTTGTATTTGAATGGTATTGCGTTCTCCCATGTGTCCTCGTCGTCGACGGTTGCTCTTGGGTTGTGTTCGTACCATTCTGCGTCTAGTGGGTAGTCCTTGTTTCCTATTAAAAAGTCCACTAGTAATTACTCCTTGGTTCTTGTACATAAAAGTCGTATCTTTGAACGAGTAGATCATTTGCTTGTGCTTGTAATTGTGCGAGTCTGTTGAGTGCTGTTATCTTTGTGTCTCCCTCTTTTAGGAGTTCGTCTATACCGTTACCTTTAACTGCGAGTATCAGGTATGCGACTACATCTAAAAATGCAGCACGGTGTCTTTCGCTTTTTGCGATCAAATATTCAACGATCACTCTTGCCTCTGATGTGAGGTTCGTTTTGATTGCGTTCATTGCTGTCTTTGTCATGAAGCGTAGTGTTGCGTTTGCCTGTGTTGTGCTTCCTGTTGAAATCACTAGGTCGATGCCTGTTTCTTGTAAGATGTATGAAATCGTAGGTATGGGTAAGTGTAAGTCGAAGTCGTAGACACTATCTCCGTCTAATGTGGTTGGGTTGATGTTTGTTAAATCTGCACTCATGTGTTGCCTCCATAAAATAAAAGTGGGTTACCCCACTAAATTGTCATCAAAGTAGGGGCGTAATGTTTTGGTCTTAATTTCCAACATTTCGATAATTTCATCTTTGGTATGATGAACCGTCGCACCCTGTTGTTGTGCTAATTCGACAAGGGTTTCTTTATGCATCTCTGCAAGTATTCCATCCTTGGTGTCTTGTTCGTAGACAGGTACCCACGAGGGGGAGGCATTGAGCCCCTCCCATTGTGGCGTTCCTTGTTTTACTTCTACGATCTGTTTTGTTTGTTTATGCTTAAAATGCATTATGCAGCAGTTGCTACATCTGCGTAAAAACGGATACGGTTTGCGTCTAATACTTTGAAGCCGTATGGTACTTCTGCTTGTACTTTAACACCGAAGTAGAATTCACTGTCTTTTACACGGAAGTTACGGAATACGATTGGTGCTGCGAATGCGTCTGCTGCCCCTAATACGAAGCGTACATTTGTTAATGCTGAATATGCTGCTACATCTGCCTCGTCGATTGTTGCTAATTGTTTAGAAAGTACAACACTTAAACCACCGAGTTGTCCTACTAATCCGTCTTGGATTAAACCTGCAGTTGCTGATGTTTGTAAGAATTCTGTTGAAGTTCTTAATAATGCAAGTGTTGAAGGAGAAACGATTACATAATTTGCCCCTGTTGATCTTTGTGGGTTTGCTTCATCAAAGTTTTTGATTTCAGTGATGATGTCGCTGTAGATTGATTGTTTGTCTGGAGCACCTAATGCTGCCCCTGCTGATGTACCACCGTTGATGAGTTCTGCTAATCCTTTGCGTCCCCATGCGTTAGCGACTGCTGATGCTGCGTTTACTAGGTATGGTGCTACAACATCTACTGATAATGTTTCGACTGCTGCGTTAGGGATGACTTCGTCTACTTGAAATGATTGATTTAAGATGATGTCGATTTTTGTGTTTCCTGCTGTTTTTGAAGCGAGTACTCTACCTGCGACTCCGTCTGTAACGGTTGGATCATCTAATTTGTATAAGTATGCAGTTGAACCACTTACTTCTACTGAAACATCAGGGTTGATTGTAACGCCTGGGATGAGTACTGAGACTTCCTCGATTGTTGGGTAAATATAATTGAGGGCTACTTGATCAGTGTCCCAGATGTTTGCTGATGCACTGTTTAATGCTGTGTATGTTAATTGTGCCATGGTTTATCTCCTTTTATTTTTTGTATTTGGCTAGGTGTGGGTATCTCCTTACGACACTTTCCGTGAGGTATGGGTTTTTAGGTGTTGTCTTGTCCACTACTTCGATTCCACCTCTTACTTTGACCGATGTAAGATTCGTGTATTCACTGGCTACTAGTTCGAGTGCTTCTTGGAGAGGTACTTGCTCTTTCTCTGCTCTCAATTTCGCAATGGTTAGTGCTTCCTCTACTTTGTCTGGTCTAATGCCTAAACTTAACCCGAGGGTTTCTTGTTCTTTGGCTGTCAGCCTCTGTTCGAGTTCTGCATTTGCTTGCTTCTCTACTTCTAATTGCTCTTGTGCTGTCTTGAACGCTGTTGCGATCTGTTCTTTGTCGAACTGTTCTGCACCTAGTGCTTTTGCTAGTGCTGACCGTTCTCTCTCTAATCGTTCAGTGACGATCTTATTAACATCCTCTTGTGTGAAGGACTTTTCTTGCTTGGCTTCCGTCTTTTGAACTTCTACCTCTTGTGTTACTTGTTCCTGTGTTTCTGTAGTCACAGTTTCTACTTGTTCGTTCATGCTTTCTCCTTTTTAAAGTCTTGTATGACTTATCTCTTGGCGTTTAACCATTTGATTCTGTTAGTAATTCTTTTATGGTCGTTTCGTCTACTCCAAGTTCTATCAGTACATCCTCTATCTCTGACTCTGTGAGTTCTTGGTCTCTTAAGTATTCGATGAGTTGTTCGTAGTTCTCGAATTGTTTGTCGTCGTAAATGATCGGTTCTTGTATCTCTGCTAGTGGTATTGGTTCTGTCACTGGTTTGTAAACGACGAGTTCCCCTATGCTTATCCTCTGCATGTTAATGCCTTGTATGAATTCGAAGCTTTGAAAAATTGGCACATCGACATGTTGTGTAAGGTCTGATAAGTATCGGTTGTCTATTTCCTGGAATATTTCCTCGTCTGTGACGCCTAAATCGTCGGGGAGGGGTATTAACCCTACTTTTTTATACAAAGCCCTAGAACGCCTTAAAAAACGCCACACCCACTTTCCTTTGGAGTTACTTCCTAATATGCTATCGAAGTCGTTTGCTCTCCCTGGGTATTCATAAACCGATCCGTTGTGAAACCTTACAATGAGTGCGTCTCCTTTTGTGCCTACTGCTGACACATTGCTTGAAAGCACATGCTGCATTCCATTAAGTTGTAGGAACGCTTTTTCACGGATGTTGTGCCTGAAGCGTTGGTACTTTCTTTGTGGATCTGCTAGCTTTGTCATGTGTGTCTCCTAGTATCCTGATGCAGCTACGAAGTCCTCGATTTTTTCTCGGTCTATCGGTTTGTTTGATTGAACATATTTTAACGCTATTTCATCTGCTATTCTCTGTGGTAAGTTTGGAACATGCCATTTTATCATTTGTGCGACTTCTTTAACTTTAGCGTTTGGTGTTCCATTTCCTTTTACTGCTTCATTGTATCCTATTGCCATGTGTGACTCCTTTAGTATCCTATTTGGAACTTTCTATCTTTCTTTGCTTGCTCTAGAAGTTTTCTGGTTTGTTTTACATCATTTTCTGCTATGAAGTCATTTGGATCTGTTTTGTACTTTCTTTCTGCTTCTGCTAGTTCTCTCTCTAGTCTTGAGAATTGTTCTTTCCAGAATTGTTCTGTTTTTGCTTTTTGTGCTTCGTTATATCCTATTGGCATGGGCGTCTCCTTACAGTATCTTGTTTAACTTTTGTGTAATTGCTTGTAGTTCTTTTTTCCATGAGTTGTACATGTTTCTATCTCCAGCGTCCAATTTACCGTTGTCTTTTAGTTGGTTTTCGTATTTTTGTACATATCTTTGTGCTTCGTTGTATTGTTTTTCTAATCTTTTGAAGCTATTTAAGTATTCGTTAAATCCTACTGCCATTAGTAGTTCCCCTTTCTTACTTCTGATTTTCTTTCTTTTTCTATTCTTTTCACAGCTTCTAGGTCGTCTTTGTATCGTTGTACTTTTTCCTCTATAACTTTTAAGTTAAATTTGGAACCTGGTTGTTGTGCTTCTTTCAAACGCCCCTCGTATGATTTAACGAGTTGTTCTAGGTCTTTCTTTTTTCTATCGAAATCTTGTAACTTTAAGTTGTAGTACTCGGAGTAACTTATCGACATGTTACTGTTCCTCCGTCGGTGGGTTTTCTATGTTCTGTTGCGTCAATGGTACGCCTTGTTCTAGTTTAATTTCTAGAATGATCTTTTTGCGTTCCTCATCCGACAGTTCTGGGTACAATTCGTCGACTGCTTTTTCAATGCTCATAATGTTTAACTGTACAGCTTGTCCGATCGTTGCGATTCTTTCGTCAAGTGTTGGGACTGCGTACTGTGCGAAGTCGATGTCTATCTCGTACTCTCCCTCGCTTCTGTTGTTGATGTAGTCGTCGTATTTTAGTACATTAGTGAAGAGTTCTTGCAGTAATTCTTTCCACATTTTGATTTTCTTTGCTCTCGTTCTGATCGATGACTTTTCTCTTTCTCTCTGTGATGCTGCACTTGCTTGTACACTTTCAAATCCTGGGAGTCCTGCTGAGAGTGGCGAGAGTCCCATGTTGGTTAGGATTCTTGCGTATGTGTCTGTGATGATGCCGTCGTATCTATCGACTCTGATGTCTGGTTGTAAAATGCTTACGAACTTTCTTATGTCGAATTGGTCGTCCTCCATGTCATTTGAGGTTATCTCTTGGATGGTTTGGTTTCTGTCGAACTTGTAGGACTTTCCGTTGATGTCTTTCGGGATCAGTTTGCTGTTTACGAACTTGGTTGCTATGGCGTTTGAAACCTCTAGCTCTGTCTGTGACAGCAAGTCGTCCAATGTATGGAACAATGACTGTACGCTTGTGAAATCACTTTCTCCGTATGGTGAGTTCGGGAAGCGTGAATTATGCCCTGTGTTGTTTTTAAGTATTGCTGGTATGAATGTTAACGGGTAGTTGGTTTCGTACTCTGCGTATTCCTCTGGGAGTTCTATTTCCTCTCCGTCTTTGAATGCTTTGTATTCTACTTGCAGTTTGCCGTTCTCTAGGTAGTACTTCTCGTGGATCTCAATTTCATCGTTTTCGTCTGCGTCTTGCTTCACTATGAATGTGATGCTTTTTGTGCGTCCTCGTTTAACTTCGCACTTTGCGTCAAATGGTGACACGACTTCAATGATTGGTTTGTCTGTTAAATCTAAATCGTGCGAGATCTTAAAGTAAACAAACCCAGCCCATGTCTCTGTGCTTATTGCTTCTTGTAGTAATGTGTCGAACTTGTTGTCTTTCAGGATGTCGTGTAGTCTCTCTGTTTCTTGCTCACTGTCGTTTACATTTAAATCGTAACCGTTACCTGCGATTAAGTTCACAAGTGTCTGTGTTGCGAGTTTTGGTAGTCCACTGTGTACCCTTGGTACATCTCCTGAGACTGTTCTCCAGAACTTTGTTTGTGCTTCTGCTATTGCGTATGGGCTTCTGGCACCCTTTTGGTACACATTATAAACCTGCTTGAAGAAGTATTCTAATTCCTCGGGGTTTCCTCTGTACCAGATTTGGTTCTCTCTTAATTCTCGTAAGAACACCTCATCGTTGTCGAACAGGTGATTAAATTCTAACAGCTCGTAGTTTTTCATTTCAATTCATCCTCCTCTACAACAATCCATAAATCATCGGGTTGATCCTCGAACCCCATTTGAAACACAACGACTGGTGTGTCTGTGTTCTCTCTTGTTCCTATGTGGTGTATCAGGTATTTCTCTGTTCCCCACACTCCGTTCTCTACCATGAAGTTTTGTAACTTCTGGTATTTCTTTGGTGTTACTATGTGTTGTATGAACGGCAGGATGTTCTGGTCTACCTTTTTTATGGTCTTTATGTTCTCTATCATTGTTCCCTCATTTTGTATGACATTAGTCTATTCATGGCTGGTGTGAGTGCGTAGTCTAGTGAGTCGTTGTAGTCGATGTTGATTGAACCGTCATCTAAATGTCCACCCTTACCGTCTGCTCGTATCTTTGCGAGTGCGTATCGACATGCGTCTGCTTTCTCTGTAAATAATATTCGCTTCTGGTATAACAGTTGTTGTTTGAGTGTTACTCTCTCTTGTATGGTTTTCTTAATGCTTCCGTTTATGCTTATGCTTTTCACTAGGATGTTGTTCCGTAGTGTTTTGATAAACAGTGGATCTGCCGAGTCTGGGTAGATGCTTTCTATCTTTCTGTAAAGTGAGAGGTATGGCATCATCCATGCGTTGTATTGATTGACGATGGCTTTGTAGTCTGCGTCTATGCTTACTTCGTATGCGTCAATTACGACTGCTCTCTGGTAGTTCCTTGTAATGCCTACCAATGTGAAGATTGTTTTTGCCGTGCTTCCGATGTCTATCCCTATGAATATCTTTTCAAATATAAACGGGTTCATGTCCCTGAAGCGTACCCTGTTACCTGGTGTCTCTTTGTCTATCCACACATCGTCTATATATGGTGCGTAGAGTAGTCCCTCTGTGTAACCTCTTATAGCGATGATCTTACTGTTGTACTCAAAACTTCCCACTGGGTGGATGCCGTACATGGCTTTGATTTGTTCCTCTGTCATCATGGGGTTGTCGTCAAACCTGAAGAAGTAATAATCGAAGCTTTCGTCTGGTTGTGCTGTGTTGAGTTCTGCCCATGTCTCTGGTGGTAGTTCGTGTGCGAATTCCTCTGGTGGTCTTGCTCTGTTTAAGTAGTTCTTGTATATAAGTTGGTCTGGTAGTCCTGCATTTCCTGTTAAGTACATGAAACCGTTGTCTCGGTACAATCGTGTAAATGCTTCCTGTATGAATTCATCCCCTGCGATGTGTGCTTCCTCTATTAGGAACCCGTGGACGCCTAGCCCTAGAATTTGCTTGTATCGGCTTTTGTTGTCGTAACCCACTAGGTAGATCGTCTTGATGCCTGTCGGTGTCTGTATCTCGATTCTCGAGCCTCCTGTCCCTTGTTTCTTGTACTCACACACTTGTGGGAATAAGTTAACAAAGGCTGCAGGGTTGTTAACGAACATCTTTTCTGCTACTGTGGTTGATGTCGCTGCTATGATGAATTGCGTTTTATTCTTTTCTGTGTTAAATGCTCGCAGGTAAAATGCTAGCCCTGCTATGAATGATTTACTTGAACCCGTCACTCCCTCTAGAAAGATTACCCTGTTTTTGTTTCGTAAGACATGCCTGTGTTTATCTTTGAGCAGTATCTCGTTTGGTGTCATAACTTATTCGTTAGTTCCTGGATTTGTTCTACGACTTCTCTTGTGGTATCTAGTTCTAGTTCTTGTTTTGGTTCTTTCTGTGCTAGGTATTGTTTCCCTAACCAAATCAACATCGATGTGTTTCCTGTTTCTGCTGATTTCCATTGTAATCGTCGAAGTGAACTTTTGCCCTGTTCGATTCCTTTTTTATGTATAGTGCAAAATTGATCATCTCTTTTCAGCGTACTAATGTTTACGCCTACGATGTTTGCTATTTCCTCTTGCGTGCATTGTATGGTTGCTAGTTTCTCTATTAGTGCGTAATCTAGTTGTATCTTTGGTCGTCCTGCCATTATGCGTCACCCCCGTATATGTCATCGAATGTGTAAAGTTGTCCGTCCCTGATGAGTGTTGTCTCTCCCTCTGGGTTGATCCTCTTGTATCTCTTTACGATCACATCTATAAAGCGTGGATCTAATTCGATGTTGTATGATGCTCTCCCTAATTGTTCACATGCTATGAGTGTGCTTCCACTGCCTGCGAATATGTCGAGAACTGTTCCCCCTAGTTTGCTGCTGTTTCTGATTAGTCTTGCTAATAACTTCACGGGTTTCATCGTTGGGTGTTCTGTGCTTCTGCTTGGTTTGTTTTCGTTTATAATGGTTGAGCTTATCTTGTCTGCGTGTATCTCTTGTAAAAGTTCTACAAGTTCTGCTTTGCTCATTTTTTTGAAGTCTTGCTGTTTGTCCTCGTAGACTGTTGTTTGTGTTCTGTCATCTATGAAGTAGTGAGCTGCACCGTCTTTCCATCCATAAAGGCATGGTTCATGTTTCCATTGGTAGTCTTGTCTACCTAGTACGATGGCGTTTTTATTCCAGATCAGTTGTTGTCTTGATTTGAGTCCGTTGTTTCGTAATCCTAGCTCAAATTCGAACACTGTAATGCTTGCGTGGAATATGTAAAACGAAGCCCCTGTTTTCATGTGGTTTTTCATCTGTGCGAATGCATCCGTTAAGAAGTCGACGAACTGTGCTTCCTCCATGACATCGTTATCTATGTGTCTGTCGGTAAAATGTTCACGCTTGTGTTTCAGTGCTTTTGCTACTTCGTCGTATTTGTTACCGTAGTCTACATTGTATGGTGGATCTGTTACTACTAAATCTACGGTGTCGTTCCCTAGTAGTTTAATGTATGCCTCTTGTTTGGTTGAGTCTCCACATACAAGTTTATGTTTTCCTAATTGCCAGATGTCTCCCATTTTTGCTTTGGGTTGTTCTGGTAATTCTACATCGGGATCATCCTCGTACACTTCTTGTTCATTAAGTGATAAGACATCCTCGAGTTCCTCTAGATTAAAACCTGTTATGGTTTGGTCTAGTTCCTCTTGGATGCTTTTTAGTTCCTCTTTTAGTATCTCTAAGTCGAACCCACTATTCATTGTGAGTTTGTTGTGTGCGATGATGTATGCTTTTTTCTGTGCTGGTGTTAAATGTAAAAGTCTTATAATTGGTACTTCTGTGTATCCTAGTTCGTTTAATGCAATGTATCGTCCGTGTCCCTCTATGATGGTGTCCGTATCGTCTACTGCAATCGGATCATTGAAACCGAATTCCTCGATGCTTCTTTTGATTTGTTCTATCTGCTCTTGTGGGTGCAGCTTCGAATTGTTTGCGTAGGGTTTTATGCTCGCAATGCTTACTGTTTCTATTGTCATCCCTTTTTTCCTCTGGTGAGTGTTTTCCGTTTTTAAAGTGTCCGTTCACTGTGGGTTTATAATTTTCTTATGTCTTTTACTCCGTAAATCCCACCGTATAAGTGGTTCTCTACTATGTATCTTGCTTCTTGTTCTGTCTTTGCTCTTACTTTGATTTTATTGTTTCTACCTGTTGGGTTTGCTTTATCGTATAAATTAACAGACCACTCTGGTACTTTCTCGTTGTTCATGTTGTTTACGAATTGATCGAAACTTATTGGCATGTTTTCCTCCTCTTATGACTCTCCCATAAAGGGTTAGTCGGCTGGTCACAAGTTCAAAAGTTTAACAATTGCTTCATGCGACCAGATCCGACCAATAAAGGGAGGGTGGTGAGACTTTTATTGCCTCGTATTCATTTTATATAAAATTAAAACACTTTTCAAGGTTTGGCTATAAAGTTTATGATGTCGTCTCCGTATTCTCTGTGTAACTGTCTCCAGATTGTTTTGAGTCTTTCGTGAATGGCTTGTAGTGACACCTTTTCTATTTCTGCTATGCGTTCTAGGTTCATTTCTCCTATGTAATAAAACCTCGCAGTCTTTCCGTATTTGAGTGTTGCTATGTAATCCCACAGCTCTTTGTCTAGTTCTTTCTGTTTGTGTTCTTTTTCGATGTTTTCATCTGACTTAAACATGTTTTTTCTATCTATGTCGTATTCTCCGTCGTCTATGTAGTGGTCTGTCGCTTTGTTGTAGTTGATCAAATATGCCATTCTGTAGTTGATTGACTTAAAAATGTAATGTGTCAGTGAACTTCTTTGTCCGTCGTAAGTGTTGTAAACATTCCACAGTGTTGTCATGATTTCTTGTTTGATGTCATCTTTTGTGTAGTTTGGCACATTGAACTTTCTTGTCAGCTTTGAAATAAGTTTCTCGTATTGTTTTACTACTTCATCGAACGACTTTTCTTTTGATAATGCATTGATGGTATGGGTATTGCTCACGGATTTTACCTGCCTGTTCTAGTGTTTTTGTAACCTCCACGCCCTCTAATTTTTCCCCTTTGTACTTCATTATTAAATATACGATCATGGTTTTTCCTCGAAGTGTAATTCTATATAGTCTGCGTCCATGAATTCATCTACTGTGTCTGCCCACTCTTGCAGGTTATCTATCTCTTTTTGTAAACGAACGAGTCTAATGTATAAAACGATCGAGAATGTGATAAACACAGAAGTGATAAAAAGTAGTAAATCAATCATTTTTTACCTCCTGGTATTGTTTTGCTTGTTGTATAATCAGTTTGAGTCTGTATCTTGCTTGGTCTCTAATGTGTGGTGTCTTTCCGTTTCTTATCAGTGACTTCTGCATTTTCATGTTTTGGTTTAATCTTTGCCACATTTCTTTTGTTACTCTTTCCATAAGTATTCTGGTGTTAACGACACCATGTCTCCTTTGCTATTGGTTTTTAAGTGTAGGATGAATGCCCCTACTACATTTGCCAGGTCGTTGTCTTTCATGAACTTGCTTTGACTTACCATGGCTGGTACAATAAAACCGTCTTGTCCTCTGTAGTGTAGGTGGGTGTGTTTGTGGTAGTGTCCCATGAGGACGATTCTTGCTTGTTTGTCTACTCCTGCTCGTTCGAAGTACTTGTGTAATTTAAAACCGTAGTTTTGTCCGATCCCGTCTGTTGGATGAACGAGTGCGATGTCTATTTTTCCTATTTTTACTTTACCGAAGTTATGCCCTAGGTAGACGATGTCGTTTCTCATTCTTGCTAGTGTTTTGACTGGATCTGCGAATGTGTTACGCATGTGCGTGAAGTCGTGGTTTCCTGAAATGCAATAATAATTTAAACCGTCGAGCTTTGGTAGTACTCTGTCTGCTAATTCTATTTGATCGTCAAACCCTACGGCTATCAGTTCTTTGATTGATGTTGGTCTTATTGATTGGTAGTTCCCCTCGACCATGTCTCCAACATGCAGCACTGTTCTTATGCCTTGGTCGTATGCGTATTTGATAACCTTTTGCAGGAAGTCTGTTTCACTCTTTTCGTGTCCTATGTGTGTGTCGCTAATGACCAGGACGCTTTGTTGTTCTTTTACTTGTATGTTTACTTGTTTGCTGTCGTTGTGTAGTCTCTTTTTAAGTTGCAGGTACTGTGTGCCGTTCTCTGTCCATTTGTCTATCTCGTGTCCATCTAGCTCGAGTCTTGTAATCTCTGCGTAGATGGTTTCTCTGTCGACTGGTAGTGTGTCTAGTAAATATGAGACCGTGCTTTTTGTTCTTAACTTTAACAAGAGTATTTTTTTAAGTGTGTCTCGTCCACTTTTTTTGTGCTGGGACTTGTTGGCGTGTTTGTTTTTTATTTCCATGTATGGCTCATCGTAGTTGCGTCTGTAAATTGCTCGTATGCCGTCTCTTGTTAGTTCATGTTCTGGGTACACTTCATCTAGGATGCGTTCTATTTTTGCCCATGAAATGAACCCGTTTTCCTCTTTGTATTGTTTTGCTTTTTCAATCACTAGTTCTTTTATTTCTTGGTATTGTTTATTTTCCATTTTTCTTTCCTCTGTTTTTTTTCCATTCTGTTATGTGCCAGAATAAATTGTAATAACCTATTGAAATTAAACCCGTAATTAAAACCGTTATGATCGTTTGCATTAGTTTTCTTCCACTGGTTCGTTTGGTTTGTCTCTTTGTTGTAATTCTTGTATGTCTTTTGTTCCAATTTTTGCCATGTGGTTTATCATGTGTTGTGCTTCTGTACCGAACACTTCATCGTCTATGTGTACTCTGTGTATGCTTTTTACGATGTCCTCTAAAACTTTAATCGCTTGTATGTTTTGTTCTGTCTTTGATAATTGCACTTTGATTACCCACAATGCTTCATGTGCTGTCATTTCTTTCTCCTATCTCTATTTGTATAATGTTTTCTTTACTGTTGAAACTTTTTTCTAGTGTCATCTTGGTAACATTACGATCATTTTTTATGACACCCATGTCTTGTAGTATGTCTAGGATTGGTTTTGTAATGTTATCCAGGTCTCCTAGGGTTCTGGTGTTCGACATAAAATGTATGTTTATTTCTATGTCTTTGTCGTATGTCTCATTTGTTTGGATCTGACTTTTTACTTCTTTTGAATACAGGGTATAATCTTTTTTCCTGAATGTTCGATGTCCGTTCTTGTAGACCAGGGTTTGGTATGATCGTATCTTGTTTACCTTGACTGTACTTTTCATAATGTCCTTTCAGTTCTTTTTCAAATGTAGCAATGTCTAGTATGTATGCTTTTTGTCCCTCTAGAAAACCATTGGCGTATGCGTAGTGTCCTATTTTGTATCGCTTCAAATTGTACCCTGTTAGTTTTACTGTCCTTGTACCGTTAATCTGTAGTATGATTTCTGTCTCAAATACATTGACGATCTTTCCTTTGGCTACGAATTGTGCGTAATCTTTAACTGAGATAATAACCCCTCCTTTGTTTGTGTGTTTGCTTCTCTTTCTATTTCTCTTTTGTAAATCTCTATGAAGTGGTTTCTTACGAATGGTATGTCTTTTGTAAGTATTCCTGTGAGTTCGTTCTGCATTTGTTTTAAACTATTGATGATGTTTGTGTCTTGTACCTTTTCGTATGTTCTTTTGAAATCGTACCCCGTTTCTCTCAATGTTCCGAGTGCTTTTTCCCATGCTGCTTCTGGTGTTGTTTTGCTTTGGATCATTATATCTTTTGCGTATTGCAGGAGGTGTGTTGGACTTTGTGGGGCGTAGATGTTATCAACACAATATTTTTTTACTAGGTTTGTGTATGTTTCGTCCTCTGTCTCTTTAAATATATTATACCAGATCTCAAGTTTCATATTGTCGTTTATATTAAAGTTAAAGTTTGTATAATATGCGTTTAAATATTTAATGCCTTTTAAGAATGTGTTTTGTTTTAACATTAGAAACCCTCCATGTCTATTTGATTCCATCTGTTAGGTTCTATCTCGTCGTCCCATCGTCCTTGGTTCAGCCATGTGTATGGGTGTGGTATGAAGCGTCCGTTTTCTCTTGTCCATTGTTCTGTTTCTTTTTGTGTGTTAATGGCTTGTATCATTTTTTCTATAAGTTCTTTATTGGGCTTCTTTGTTTTGAACCACACTCTGCATTTTTCTTTTCCTATTTTCTTTGGGTAAGTGTTCCAGAAA
>Ga0099847_1000442_pt1 | contig 14077 bp, 16 predicted proteins | sample CB_VirMetaG_2_FD_78178 | JGI IMG/M metagenome (GOLD analysis project Ga0099847, IMG submission 78178) | Freshwater to marine saline gradient viral communities from Chesapeake Bay - CB_1504_2 Viral MetaG | ecosystem: Environmental > Aquatic > Marine > Coastal | place: USA: Chesapeake Bay...
GTCTCGTTCTGGACTACTCGACTGAGGTCGGTCCATTCCAGATCATCGACCAGTCGGACTTCGACAACCTCGGCACGCTCTACACTGGACGATATATTTCGACGGATGGGGTTACTGACTTCATTGATTTCGGGGATGTTTCCTCTTACGTTGTTGATTCCTTGACCCTCATTCGTTTCAGGGTTCGTCCAGCTACGACCTCTGTTCGTATTTCTATAAGGGACGGAATTTCGGATACTGTGGATAACTTAATCCCAAACGTGTGGCAGTGGGCAGAGCTAGAGACTCTTCTTACTGTGGACTTTCTCAGGCTAGGGGCTGATAGTTATGGAAGCGCTAACTCGGCAGCCGATTGGTCTGATCTTACTGTTACCGATGCTTTTATTGAGGGAGATGCAGGAGGACACTGGACACTAGCTGACCACGCCGACCTACTGGACGCAGGGCTCAATGGACTCACAGTAGCCGACAGCGGACCTAACCAGCTCCACGGCACCTGCGACGGTTGCAACGGTGCGACAGGCGAGGGCATTGACCCAGAGGTTGCGGGGATCGTTGGGCTGGATGATAAGATGTATTTTGATGGGGTGGATGATTATGTCTCGACTGACATTCCACTTTGGGATGGTTCTGACTTTGATTTAACAACTTATATACAAGTTAGCTCCACAGCTAGCGAACGAGCACCACTTGGTAATGTTGGCGGCAGTGGCGCACACACGCTTGTCCTCTTAGTTAATGGTGGTTTTAATCTCTTTTTTGGAGGAGTTACGGATGGGGTAGACGCGATCAGAAATGCGGCAATCGGGACATTCACTGCGGGTAAGCTCTATAAACTTCATATAGTAAAAACTGGGAACAACTTTGTTATCAGTGTCGATGATGTTGAGATCATTGACCAGACTCTATCAGCCCCAGTAACAAGTGCAAACTTACTCGCTTTAGGTGTTTACAGAACAGTAAGTCCTTTAAGCTACTTAGACGGTCTGTTCGCTTCCCTGTCAGTTGACATTGGTGGTTCTACTGAAACGTGGGACGGAACAGAGTCAGACGCAACGAACCAAGGATGGACAGTGAGCGGCAGCCCCGTATCCGTAGGCCAGAAACGCGCAACGATCCCGCAGACAGGCGCGGTGAACTGGAACAAGTATCAGTGGTTCAATGGGGTGGATACAGGGGTGGATTTAGGGGTATGTCCAGACCTATCAACTGGGTTCGATTGCACACTAGACCTCTACATTACCGATGTATCAATAAGCGAACATTACGTCTTTGGGAACTATCTAGTTGATAAGGGAATCCACCTGCAATTATTAGCTGGAACATTAAGAGCGCGTGCGTCTGTGACTGCTCTTGCTTCATGGGACACGCCTACCTCTGGGTGGCACTCGATTAGGTTGTTATCTACTGGCAGTAATAATATAAGGTTGTTTGTTGATGGTGACGAAAAGTTTGGGACTGATTCGGCTTCAATTTCACAAGCCACAAATAATCTGCTATTTGGTTCACGGCAGGACGGATCACTTCCAGCTACTGGATTTATTAACAATTTCAAGCTAGACATTGGAGGCACAGGAACGAATGACCACGCCTACACAGGACTCGGCAACGATCCGTGGAAGGACACCATCGGCAGCAACGACGGCACAGAGTCTGGAGCATTCACACGCCAGCTAGTCGCAGCATCCGACGCGAACGACCAGATCGACGCATTCGGCAACCCGATCCTTGAACCACGGCTCAACAACCAGCAGATCAATCTGTTCGGTGAGGGTGGGTATGTGAGTGCTGCTGACAGTGATTCGCTGGACGTAGTTAATGACTTCACGTTTGAAGCGTGGCTTGACGTTTACGGCTCGTCCACATCACACAGCTATATTGCGAAGGGCAGTGACATTGAGTTTGTTAAAAAGGTTGCTGGTAATGACAATATGTATGTCGATTTCAGACCAGCAACAGGTCATCCATTAACCTCAGTAATCATACCTGACAGAGTCTTCTGCTGCCAAATTGTGCAGAGTTCAACTGAAGGACTTAAAGTTTATATTGATACTGTGCTGACGAGCCATATCCCCGCTGCAATTGGAGATATAGCAGTGAATACTGAGCCGCTGATCTTTCTCGGAACTGGTGGTCTTTCATCGAAAGAGGGCTCCGCGAAAATCTACCCAACCGCACTCACCGCAGATCAGGTGCTGCTAAACTACAACTCTCAGAAATCTAAATACGGATTATAATCATGGCAAACTCACGGACATATTTTATCTTTAGCTGGGGCGCGTATAACGTAGCCAAGCTACCACAGGCATTCATCGACGATCACGGTCCGTTCATTTCGGGCTACGACGAGGAAACCGAGGAACCAATCTACCTGACCACTGATTCGCTGTTCAAGGACGCGATTGCGATTGAGGGGATCAGTCCTGCTGTCTATTCAGCAGACGGTTCAGGGGTCGAGGAGGGTGCTCCAGACTTCGTTGTCGTGGGTATCCCTAACACAACCGAAGCCGAAGAACGCTCGGTCTATGCGGTTGCTGACTCGATCCCTGGTCGAACCAATGCCGTTAAAATCTCGATGAAACAACTTCAACACTTCAAGACCACGGGAGAACTCCCACCAGCCTAATGAGCGAAGATTCAATCATCGGAAGCATTCTGATCGTTCTCAAGCGTCGTCCTGACATCCTTGCGCTGCTTCTCATTGTCGGCGGTTTCTTGTATTACCTTGACCGGCACGATACGCAGCTCCAAGCGGCTCAGGCTATCCGTGAAGCTCGCGGGGATATTGTCGCGAACCAGCGTATCGAAGTATGTCACGACGTGCAGGAACAGGCTGTAGATGCGCTTGAGCGTGTGGCTGAGATGCTTCAAATGCATTCTGAGTCTGATGCTCTGCTGATAAACGAGATTGAAACGCTCACGATCACGGTGTCGGGCAACACTGACGGATTGATGCGAGTCGAACGGACTCTCTCAGAATTGATACTTGAAATCAACATGCACGAAAAATATAACTCCATCAATTATGAATCGACGCACTAAACAACTCGTGTTCTTCCTGCTAGACCTCACCGTTCAGAAACTAAACCTGCTAATCGAAACAAGTATAGAACCATGAAAATTATCGTATCACTATTTGCTTTATTCCTCTGCTCCTGTAATGGGGTTCGAGTTGACTCCCAACCTGCTGGTGCCTCCGTTACGGTTAACCAGTCGATCTGGAAGGCTAACGCCGGTCAGAACAATCGGGTTGACGCCGTGACCTCACCTGCGACTCAAGTCTCTGTCCCCGTGGAAGTAGGTGTTCCCTCTCTCCCAGAACTTCCAGAGCTTGTGGAAGACGAACCAGTAATCTAAATGCTTGCCTAGAGTCTCATGTAAAGGGGTTTGGGTAACACGTGAGTGTGGGGACTTTAGGCAAGCACCAATTTAAAAATGAAAATCAAAAGAATAGTTTTACTGCACGGGTTTAACGTGTGGGATGGAGGTAAGAAGACTACAGGCCGGTTGGTCGAGGGTCTCCGCGAAGTCTGTCCCGTAGTTGAGTTCCCTACAGGACTTAGACTTCTCCTAGGCCAGCGTCTAGGAAGCTCTCGGAGGGCTCGCGAACTGGCGGCTTTCATTGAGCCCGGTGACTTTCTCATAGGTCACTCAGATGGGTGTAATGTTATTGATGAAGCTCTCTGGGTTCTCGCCGATAGCATCTACGGTGAGCGTGGTAATGTATTCGCGGCCTACCTGAATCCTGCACTAGACAAAGGAACTCCGCTATCACCCGTGGCTGGTAAGGTATTCGTTTATGCTACTGACTCTGACAAAACAGTCTGGTGGAGTAAGTTCCGGCCGTCCTCTAAGTGGGGTCAGATGGGTAAGGTTGGGTATGTTCAAGAAGACCTGCTTAAGTTCGACCCACGCTATACCACCACGTTTTATAAAGCTATCGGAATAGTTAATCCGAAGCACTCTGGAGTATTCCACTCTGCAGAGAACCTAGCCCTCATTACTGAGGATATCCTTTCCAAAATCACCCAAATCAATTCTGCTACATAGTAAATATGCGTAGCGCATAACGTCATGGATCAAGAAAACGTAATAGAAGACCTTAAGAAGGAGACCTCAGAGTTCCAGGATAAAGTCCGGAGCTACATACGAGGTCGCCTCATTCAGTCGTGTAACGAGATGAACAAGTATCACACCGGGTGGGAAGATGCTGACTTGGTTTACCGTGGCTACCGCATCATGGATCGTAAAGACGCTGAGGCGACTAAGAAGAACGAGCCACCTAAGATCATTATTCCTGCGAGTTACGCTCTGACTCAAGTCGCTCTCAGTTATTTGATGGCCACCTTCTACGTGGATGATTCTTTCTACCGCCTCGAAGGACGTGGGCCGGAAGATCAAACAGTCAAAGAGGGAATGGAAACTGATCTAAACTATCAGATGAGCAAGATTCGCTCGTATTCTTTCATGTATCAGTGGCTCCAAGACTCGTTTAAATACGGGATCGGGATTGTTAAGAGTAGCTGGGAAACTGAGGTTAGAACGGTTCGGACTCAACGCGAAGTGCAGCAAGGACCTTCGATGATGAACCAGCTTATGTCCCTAATCGGATTACCTCCAGAGGAAGCAGCTCCGGTTATGGAAGAGATCGTAGAGGAAATGAAGACCTTTGAGGGGACTAAACTGATTAACATTTCTCCTTATAACTTCTATCCTGACCCAGCGGTATCTCTAAGCGACTTCCAGAAGGGATCATTCATTGGCCACGAGGAAGAGACTACGATCCCGGCAGTTCAGGCGCTTGAAGGCACTACCTATTACGGGACAGAATTCGTGCCGGATACGATCCCCGCTGATGTCTTCTCTGAGAGAGGTCGCCGCGTCGGACGTGATACGATGTTCTCTGGTCTCGACCTTACGAATATCGCCACAGCAGGTGAGAAGGTTAAGACCGGCGGAGGGTGTATTTTGAGTGAGCTCCAGTTCACCTCGAACAAGAAAGCTCTCAAAGAGAACTTCGGTTACGATATCGGAGCTGAGTTCAAGGAGCTTGAGCCAGTCAAGATGATCGCGACACTCGCTAATGATGGGAAAGTAGTCCAGTTCCAGCCTCTCGGCTATCTTCACAATCAATACTCATACGACATCATCGAGTATTCTCCAGATCATAACAACTTTCTCAACCCGGGATTAGGTGATACCATCTATAACCTACAGGAAATGGCTACTTGGTTCCTTAATTCTCACGTGATGAACGTGCGAAAGGCAATCCGTAACCGGTTCATTGTAGACCCCGACAAAATTCACGCTGAGGATTTATCAGCCGGACTCGAAGTGATTCGCACAAAGAATCTAGCAGGACGGGATATTAAATCCGCAGTGTACTCCCTAGAGGTAACTGATGTAACCCGCAACCATGTCGGCGATATGGAACAGATCAATCGCATGATGCAGGTAATCACCGGCATTAATGCGAACGCTCTCGGTCAGTTCTCGACAGGTCGCCGCTCTGCAACAGAAGCTCGCAACGTGTCAAACAGCACTGACGCGAGACTTAAGATGCACGGTATGTTGGCTTGGTCGATGGGCTTGGAACCGCTCGGTCAGAAGATGATCGCGAACACGAATCAGTTACGCTCTAGGGAGTTTTATTCTTACATCCTCGGTAATGACGAGGAGAAATTCCCATACGATGATGTGATCGTGGCTAGCCCACAGAAGATCATAGGCGGATATGACTTCGTCCCTTATGATGGAACTCTACCTTCAGACAAACAGCGTGATGCATCCCATATGCGTGAGCTTATTGAGGTTCTCCTCTCTAACCCTGCGGAGATATCCCAGCTTACTGATCTATCCTTGGACAAATTACTAGAGAAAACTATGGCTCTCTATGGTATTAAGAACTATGACGACTACAAAATGACTCAAGAAGACCGAGCCATGATGGAAAGTCGGCAGCTTGAAGCTCAAGTCGTACCAGATGCCATGGCTCAGCAACTAGCACAGAACCCTAATGCACAGCAGGTGCCTAATGCCATGGGAGGTGCTCAAGGATGAGTCAATTAATCATGACAGAAGACCTTCGTCGAGGAATCCAGTCTATGATGACTTCGGAACCGTGGAAGGTTTATAAAGAATTTATGGAGAATCAGCAGAAACTCCATTCAGAAAAAGCAGACCAGGCGCTTAACGCGTCACTCACATCAATACTGGAGAGGGAACAGTTTATCGGAGCAGCTAAGTTTAGTAAGCTAGATATGATTGACTTCCACAACTTCGTAACCACCCAAACCCACAGAGACTAAAGAAAATGGATCCAATAACACCAGCAGAACCGGCCGTAGAGCCAGTAGTAGAACCAATCGAACCTGTAGTCGAGACTCGCAATGAGTTCTCCGTCTACGACGAGGTTCCCGTAGCCCAGGACAAACCGATCGAACCGATCGAACCGATCGTTCCTGTAGTAGAAGTAGCTAAAGAAGTAGCTCCGGTTGAGCCGGTAGTTGCTCCCGTGGTTGAACCAGCGGTTGAGCCTGTGGTTCAATTCACTCCTGAGGCAATGGCCAAAGCAGTGGCTGAGGGCGTTAAAGCCGCTACTCCAGCTCCGGCTCCAGAACCAGTCCCTCAGATGACCCAAGAGGAAATCGACGGAGTTCTGAAAACCGCCAAGTATACCGAGGACGACCTCCGAGGTATGGGTTGGATTCCTGAATCCGCTACTCCTGAGGAGGCTGCCAAGAGCGTGGCGATCTTTGAAGACATGCAAGTCCGGGCTATTCACAACGCTGTTGCGGTTGCGAACGTTCAGACTCAGCAAGCTATGCAGCAAATGCAAGCACAGTTCCAGCCTCTCCAAGCTCAACACCAACAGCAGCAAGCCAAGCAAGTCGAGGATGCGTTCTACGGAACCTATCCGGTCTTGAAGGAGCACGACAAGATCGTGACCATGGCCTCGCAGCAAGCACGTCAGTCAGGGCAACTTGACGGCAAAACTTTCCAAGAAGCCGCAGCGATTGTGGCTACCAACGCAGCCGGACTGGTCAAACAGTATGGCGGCGTTGAACTTGACCTTAAGGCGACCCCGCAGTCCGCCCCAGTAGTAGCACCTGTAGTTCAGACTCCCGGAAGGGCTGTCCCGACTCCGGCTGCTGTTGCAGGAGCTGGACGGAGCCAAACAGCTAAACCACCAGCGGGCACTAGCCCAACGGAGTTTAGTATCTACGACGACTAAGAACTCAAAGAAATCATAATATTATGTCAGATCAAATCATACTCGGGCTTCCCGACTATAAAAAGTTTAACGACTTAGAACAGACTAGAAATAGTCACCGCCGCCGCATCCTCCAGACTTACCCTCAGGGTGGTGCTCCGTTGACAGGTATCCTGTCCATGCTTAAGAATGAAGTAGTGGACTCCGTAACGCATATTTGGTACGAGAAACGGTATATGCCGCCTCGTAGTGATCTGCGTGGAACCAACCCAGTCACCTCGACGGCTCCTACCACTGGTGACAGTGATACAGGAACTGCACTGGCTGACGGGACTATCGCAATCACGACTGCCGTTTACGTTAAGGTAGCCACTAACATTGGGCGCTATACTCAAGGTACTATCATCCGTCTCTCTTCGAGCGGTGCGCAGTTGCGTATCACTGAAGTGACTGAAGGTGTTGCTACGCCTGACCTCCTGGGTTATGTTAAATGCTTACCTGTTCGCGCATTCGCTTATGTAGCTGCTGACGGCGCTAATACCAACAATGTTGCCGGAGTTGGTAACACGTATGGTGAAGGTGCTTCCGGTGGGAATGTTAAGCCAACCGGCTATCGTCTACCTATCGAGGTTATGAATCAGACCTACATTGCTCGAACAGCGATGAAGTTCTCTGGCACTGTCCTCAAGCAAGGTATGGAATGGGATAAGTCCGGACCTTACAAAGAGAAGGCTCGCGACACAGTCGTGGATCACATGGTCGATCTCGAGTTCCAGATCATCTTTGGTCAGCGTTCGACTACTACAACTCCTAGCTTCGTTGCTGGTGAGGAGGATCAAGTCGTCCGCACTATGTCGGGTATCGTTGAGTTCCTACAGTTGTGGGATGCCGGTGATACTGGTCTTCAGATCAATGGCGCTACCTACGCACCGTATAACATGCACTCAGCAGTCACTCAAGACTCTGATGACCTCAAGCGGGTTATCGAGAATGTGGGTGGTAAGATTACAGTCGATGACTGGAATGTATGGGCTGAACGCGTCGGTCGCTACCACTCGAAAATGTCTGCGGACAAGCTCGTGCTTTGTGGTTCCGGTGCTATCATGGCGATGCACAAGATGTTCCGCAAGGAGTCTAGCTTCGACGTCAAGGTTGGTAACGAGGCTTACGGTCTCAAGTTCACAACTCTGATCACTCCCTTCGGTGACTTCCACTTCACAATCCACCCACTCTTCAATGAGAATCCGGATTGGCGTTACTGGGCACTGATCCTCGATGTGCACTCGTTGCGCTTCCGTCCTCTCAAGGACCGTGACACGACTCTCCTTGTCAATCGCCAGAATCCTGGTGATGACTTCCGCAAGGATGAGTATCTTACAGAGTGCACTCTGGAAATGTGGAACCCTGAGTTCTCCATGTTGATCAAGAATATCTCAGACTACCAACCTAACTAATATGTCGGTAACTGTAACTGCTCTAAGTGAAGAATTCTATGGGGGCACTAACCTCACTAGGTTCATCCAGAAGCGCGTGCGTGCTGTCCTCGTAACTGAGGCCACCATCACCGCGGCTGAGCTTGATCTCACTAACCTCGTCTCCGTAACATCAGGTTTTGATGCGGATACAGACGAGGTAGTGCCTCTCGCAATTGACGCGGCTGGGACTTCCATCCTCATTGCTGACCCCGCTGACGGGTCAACAGGGGTGGCAATCTCCGGCGATCTCTACTTCACCGTTTCTGGTGATTAATCCTCAACCATAGATAATAAAAAATCATGAAAGGTCATATCAGCTCATCCGTTGATCCCACAACTTGCGGCACTAGCCCTGAGAGCGGAGTCAACTTCACTGAAAACCAGGGTATCAAACCTGGAGCTAACACACCGAAAGGTGAGTCAGCTGTGAATACATCTAAACCGGAGCCTTCCGAGTCTAAGATGTATACCAAGAAATACCCAACAGTCTAACTGTTAAGTAGATTCTTTTCAGCCGCACTTCTTCGGGAGTGCGGCTTTTTGGGTATGCCAGATACATTTCTAGAAGCTAAACAACAAGTTCTTCGATTCTCCAAACGTCCGCAAGCCGATACAGACTGGCTCGCTCTCGCTGGTGACACGATTAATGAGTCGATCACCCAGTTGCAGCGGAAGATGCCAGACCTTCACGCTTTGAGTAAAGTCGCCACGTTCACGTATACAGCAGGCTCTAAGGTTCTTACCTTCCTAGATGCCGATCTCGGTACCGAGGTTAATAAGATCATCGGTATGGAGCGAGTAACCTCCCTCGATAACTGGACTGGAACTCCAATGCAATGTCTGACTTATCGTCAGTTGCAAGACGACCGGCAGCAGTGGTATATGAGAGCTAGTCCGGAGCTCGAGTCAATCCGTAACGATAACGTCCCTCTGAGTCAGTACGAAAGATATGTCGAAACTGCGTTTACTAATTATGGGGTTCTCCTCCAGACTGGGATTCAGGTTTATCCAATCCCGACTAATGATGTTCTTCTCTCTGTGTTCTACACTCCTTGGCTGAAGCAACTGGTCGCGGATGATGACACCAATCTACTGTTGAAGTATTGCTGGAACTTCGTGCTTTACTCCTCTTTATCCAAGATGAACCTCTTCCTTAACGAAGACAAACGTCTTTCGATCTCGCAACGACTCCTAGAAGATAACCTCAATGAGGTGAAGTCCTGGGATACGTCCATGAATTTCTCAAAACCAATCCACTTATAATATGCCTTCCGACTTTACAGGTAATCAGCTAACTGATTTAGATATTAACACTCCGGTCTCGGATACAGATCCGGTGTCGACAGGGGCTCCTGCACTTCAGCAGATTAAGCGCTACCTAGTTCAGACTCTCGATGTAGAACTCGCTGACGCACTTCACCAGCCGGTCGCTCTGACCGCAGAGAATCTACTAAGCGTGAGTGCTGCGGCTGCGAGTTACGCTCGAGTCGAGACTCCCGTTACGGTTGATCCTCTTACTGGGGATGTTGCCGGAGTGGGTGATCTAGCTATAAGTGGTAGTATCACCACTGGAGGTTTGGCTATGCCTCAGATTCGTGCTTGGGCTTACTTTGATGGAGAGGCCACTGGGACTAATCCCCCAATCTCAGGTCAGCACGTGACTTCTATCGAGAGAACCTCGGGAGGAGAATACTCAGTTATCCTAGACAATGCTGCACCTAACACCACTTATCTAATTTCCGGAACCGCAGGTGATACTAATTCAGGATCGGATGCGTCCATTATTACTCCTCGTAACCTGACCACTACCACATTCGATCTCATAGTAAGAAATGACAGTGGCTCCGAACGTGACCCAGACGGAGACTATGGAGTGTCTTTCTTTATAATTTACTAAAATGGCTCAATCAAACAAAGAACAGTTATTCCCGTTAAATCTCGGGATACAGACCTATCGTCCGGAAATCGTGACTGATGGTTTTTCTTTGGCGAACCTGGAGAATTTTCGTGTCCTGTTTAACCGGCTCTATCCCGTTAGATCACACGAGCTTTATTACGCTTTCCCCGGTGAGACAGTCAGAGGCATGGCTTACGTGTTTAATGTAGGTGCACAGAGCTTGGAGTTCTTCGTCCTCACCAAAGATAAGGCCTACGTCCTGTCTGTGGATAATACCCTCGAACCTACATTTGTTCAAGTCCCCCACACGGATACCGGGACTTACCCTTGGTTGAGAGACCATAAAGTCGCTTGGGTATCTTGGGACGATGATGAAGTTGGTAAGGTTTACTTCACCAAACAAGGGACTCCTATTCAGCGCCTAACTGGTGCAGCCTTGGATACTGTCCCAGCTACTTGGCTAGACGAGGCGGGCGATCCTGCACTTCTCGCAGGTAAGTATGCTGCGGTTATTCAATCTCGAGTAGTCATAGCTCACGTGTCTACGTCGGACAGCTTCTACCCACGAAGGGTTCAGTGGAGTGACCTGTATAATCCCGAGGAATGGGATATTCGTCCGGATACTGAGGCTGACTTCTTCGACCTGGAGACGGGCAATCTAGAAATCACTGGGTTATTTAACCACCGTGGGTATATGACTTTGTTTACCCGACGTGCAATTTGGAGAGCTTCTTATATCGGACCTCCTCAAGTGTTTCGCTTCGAGCCGGTCTATGCCGACTTCGGTAACATCTACCACCATGCCGCGGTTTCCGTTAAAGATGTGGTTTACTTCATCGGCAGCGATAACTTCTACGCGATGGAGGGGTTTTCTCCTCGTCCGATTGGGAATGAAATCTGGCCTGAGTGGTTGGAGTCGAACGACACTAAGATTGATCAACCCGTCTACGGTTGGAGTAATGAGGAGAAGCGTGAGATCTTTTGGAAGTTCTTCCGTAAGGGGAGACTAGACGTTCCTCCTGGTCCGATCGTTCTGAATAACCTCGATGGTATTGAGGGTAACAATCAGACTCTCGAGTATGATGGTCGGGTTAACGGGGAGTATAGTTGGAAATGCGTCAGCATAGACTGCACAGACGAACACGTTTTCGCGTGGGATAACTCACAGGCAGTCTGGAAGCTTTACGTTAACGGAGTAACCAATGGAGATTACATCAAGACTCGTGATCCTTTTGGTAGCCCTCAATGGTATGACATAAACGACGATCCTATTTCTCCAGTCTCCGATCCCATAGCCAAGGGAGCCTGGGACTATCGTAGTGAGCCTCATGAATGTCTGGTTTGCTATAACTACCAAGAGAACCAGTGGAGTTTCCGCGAGACTCAGAACATAACAGAGTTCTACCGCAACGAGTATCCTATTCAAGCCACCCAAGTCTGGAGTAGATTTGATGAGGCCTGGTCAGAGAATGGGGTTTATACTCCTCCTGTCTACTGGAAGGATGCGCCTTGGGGTGATGGGGCTCTGCCTCACGGAACAGCTACCGTCCCTGCAGGGACTAGAATCTGGAACGGCGACTGGCAGGTTTCCTCTTTCCCGGTTACTCAGCTGGTTGGTAAAGCAGAAGGACTTTATATTAATGAAGCAGGAGAGTGGGAGGATAACAATGGCTATCCTGCGTATGCAGAGTTCCGCTCTCATGAACTTCTGTTCGGTTCTCTCATGGGGACTAAGGACATTGAACAGGTTAAACTGACCTATATCACGATAGGAAACCCAGTGGTGACTGTGGAGATTGGGACTCGGAATAACTACTCTGAGGTGCTTCGCTGGTCTGATCCTATCGAGGCTCAGAACGTGGACGCTATCGAGAGAGAGTTCCGCTTCGATACTCGGTTTCCCGGAAAGCTGTTCACAGTTAGAATGCGAGCCTACAACACTGAAACTGATTACCTCCACGAGCTAGTGGGTGGGTCGTTATACACCTCAGGGTGTAAGTCGAAAGGATCTGAAGAGTAATGGGTGAATCATCTAAAATCGAAACTAGATTCTCGGAGACTTATGTAGTCGAGTCTAGGCGTCCAGACCAAGACGAAACTGAGTGGCTCCAAGAGCAGTTCGATCGTAACTTCAATTACGTTCGTAACAGGACTTCTCGATTAGCCGCTGGGTATGGTCAGTTCTACGACCTCAGCTACGATGATATAATAAACCCACTAGGGATTACATATCAGCTATCTGTACATGATATACATCGCCAGACTTATATTACAATTAAGTTCGCCGATTACCAGGATGTAACTCAACGATACGTCGACCTTTATCTCCCTAACACTAGGAAGTATGATAACAAGGACGGCGACATGATCGAGGTATTCCTTGCAGGTCCGAGCACGAATAAGCTAGCCTTTCGGTTTTATCAAGAAGATGGAACTTTAATCACAGAGGTTAACGCAACTAAACAAACGGATTCTAGAATAAGAGTCCTTTTCACCTCCTACCAAGAGCTTTGGTATCTATGATCAGAATACGAACACTAACTGAGCTAGCCGCTTACATCGAACCAGTGGCTGGCGTCTTCGATGACCTTGATTCAAGGTTCTCCTCCGGATTGACTACGCTTGAGAAAGCCGCGAAGCTGGTGGAGTATTTCCGGAGAGACTCCTATTACTTTGGCCACATGGGGGCTGACGACACTCTGTTGTTCTTCGCCCTAATCGTCCCGATTAACGAGACCGAGGTTAACTGGCATTTACTTTATTCCCATAGTGCGTATAAGCACAAGACCAAAACTCATATCAGAGACATCAAGTCTATCCTCGAGAAGGATGGCTTTTCAACAATTTACAGTATAACGCAGAGGATCACTCCATCGTATAAACGATTTATGAAGTCCCTCGGCGGTCACCCTTGCGAAATTAAATACAAAATGGAAACCAAATAATGTCATTCGGAGATAAATCAGAGGAGTCTTCCTCATCAACTCATTCAACCCAAGACCCTACGTGGAACTATGGGAATTCCGGTCAGCTCGCTGATTCGTTTTTAAGTCAAGGCCAGTCCTTCATGGACCAGGGTCAGTCGCAGAACAGTCAGATCGGGCAGAACACTATGCAGGGTTTGGCTCAGAACAACTTTGACTGGAGTGTTAATCCTCAACTACAAGCCGCACTCGATGCGAACAAAGCCCAGTCTCAGAATCAGCTTGGCCAAGATTTAAACATGGCTCGAAGCCAGTTCTACCGTGGACCTCAAGGTCGCGCGGCTATGGGACTTGATAATGCTGTCAACGAGAATAACCTGGGACGTAATCAATACGATACCAATGCGATTCTCGGCCAGTATAATCAGGACGCTTCTCGTATGGGCACTGCTGCCGGTAACCTGATGACTCAGGATAACGCAGAAATGGCTCGTTACATGCAGCTTCTGAATATGATGCGCGGACAGGAGGGAACTTCTACCTCGCAGAGTGAGACTACTTCAAGCGA
>Ga0099847_1000443_pt1 | contig 14026 bp, 28 predicted proteins | sample CB_VirMetaG_2_FD_78178 | JGI IMG/M metagenome (GOLD analysis project Ga0099847, IMG submission 78178) | Freshwater to marine saline gradient viral communities from Chesapeake Bay - CB_1504_2 Viral MetaG | ecosystem: Environmental > Aquatic > Marine > Coastal | place: USA: Chesapeake Bay...
TAAGAGTGCCGTTCGTGACGTTAATCGTTCGGACGCTTTGAACGTCGGTCGTCCCGTCAATGGTAAGCATACGGAGCACCCCGCGCCGTGCATACGTGACTTCCGTTCCTCCCGGCTCTACTCCGTCAATGGGAGCGTTGCAAGCATCCCACTCGTAAGGGATAGCAACCGACAAATCGAGAAGCACGCCGGAGAGGACGTTCTTCGTCTCTTCTTCGAGGGGCGTAGTCGTAGCGTTTACGACCTCGTAATCTTGAGCGAAGAGGAAGATATTCCCGCCGTTCTTAATGTCGGCGATAATGTCCTCCGCGCATTGCTCCGCATCGGAGACCACTTGTTTCTGCCGTTCTACTTTGTCGTTCTTGTCTGCTGGAACGTCAAGCATATAGACCTCGATGTTGTACGTCTTCGTTCCTGCGTCGTAGTTGGCTCCCGTATATACGAGATGCATGAGAGGGAAGTCGGTAAACTTCGAGAGGTCGGCATCGTCAGGAGACCCAAAAGAAAAGGTCTTGATAAAGAAATGATTCTCTGCGAATATTTCGAAGCGTTCGACTATGTTATTGAACGTGATCATGTGCGGCTCTGTCTTTTAAATAGCTGAGATGTTGGAAGACGACTTGAATAGGAAGCTCCGTAACCGAGTCCACCTTGAGGAGGTCTTCTCCGGAGAGGGCGTAGAGGATATGATACCATCCCCATTTTTCGCCAACCGGATCGCTTCCCCCGCTACCTCCAGTAAAGAGGACTTCATATTGTGAAGCAGTTCGTTTCTGGTAGTCCAAAAAAAAAGCAACGTACCCGATACGAGGTCAGCGGACATCTCTTCAAAAAGGCTTGCGTCTTCTTTGGCGGTGTACTTCTTGATTTCGTATTTGTCTCCGAGTTCGTAGGTCACCTCCCGGAAGAGGACCGCCATCACCTTATGAGCGTTCTTCCAAAAATCTTCGAGGTACGTTTCGAGGTCGATCCATTCGCCCGCCGTAAAAGCATCCCAATCGGGAATGAAGCCCAAGCGTTTTCCGTCGATTGTAATCACTTTCTCGAATCGAGCGGTCTCTTGGGTTAAGAGTTTATCGATATGCTCCGTGGCGGCATCTATGAGCTTTTGAGGCATTGCCCGGAGTTTATCTTCGCTCTTGCCCGTACAAACGGAGAGCCGTTCGATTTGGTTTTCGCTCGTCATAATAACCTGGAGTTCTCCAAGCGTAAGATCCGACCATTTATGCGGGAGGCGTAGTTCCATCGTTTAAATAACTTTTATCGTTTGGTTTCCTTACGTCTCGAAAGTTAGGACAAAAAAAAAGCCCCGCGAGGGGCTTTGGCTTAGTGCTTTTCTATACTGTATTTTACGCGCGAGAAATTCGGTCTCAAGTGCTTTCGAACTTCATCCTCGTTTGGAAATTCATACGCTTCCGATTTGTTTGGAGTGCATAGGTTGATTGTTCCCATCGCGCTTTGATGCTTCTGTTGAAGGTATTGAACGCCTTCGTCAAAATGGATCTTGCAAATAATCATCTTCTTTGTTTTTGTGTTGTAAAAAATCCGGGCTACCCGCCCTATACGTCAAAGAACTTATTACAAAGATACGAAATAAATTTCAATAAACCAAATTTATTTTAGTTTGGTTTCCTTACCCGATAGCGTAAGAGCCGAAGTTCGGGTTCGTTTGGTTGAAGGTAATGGCGTACCTCATCGCGTCGATAGCGTGATTGAATGAGTCGACGGGTTCATTGAGTTGCTTCCCGTTCTTGTCCTCCTTCCATTTGTAATTGCGTAGCTCCTTAATGACTTTCACACTCCGAGCCGTGACAAGAAGCGGTCTCGAATGGAGGAACTGGATTCCATTTTTAACCGAATCTTTTCCCTTTCTTGCTCCGTGAGTATTGAATCCGTGAGCGTGTATCTCGTCGATGCTCTTTGGTTCAGCACTATCACAGATGATAACATCCGATCGAGTGACTCCACTATCTCGGAGGACTTTCGATATATCCGAATTAGTAAGTCTTGTCGCGTAGCAGAGTTCATCGACGGCGAACCCGTGGCCGTCGGTGTAGACTCGGACGATTGCGGTCGGGTCTGCGGTGTACCCGAAGTCGAGGCCGAGGTTGAGGAGTTTGTATTCATTTGGTATTTGGTCTATTTCTTTCCAATGGGTAAAGACGGTTGCTTGTGATGCTCCTCGTTCTCCGAGTCCGTAGACCCTCCAGAAGTTTTCGTCTGCTTCTTTGAATCGTTCAATCTCCATGACCACACTTTCAGGGAGGAAGGGGTTGTCTTTGTACGTGGTCTGAAAGAACGCCGCGTCTTCTCTTGGGATAACTTCGTCATAGATCCAATGAAATTCGTCTGAGGGGTTGTAGTCGATTAATACTCTCCCGGTGGTTCGGAGAAGGAGTTGCCGCCAATCTTCGAGGTTTATCTCGTTGGCTTCGTTGATGAAGAGAACGTCTCGCTTTCGTCCTCTTACCTTTTGCGGTTGGTCGATGCTAATGAACTCAACCATATTCCCCCAGAGTTGATACGTCGCGTCGCTCTTGTTGTGGAGGTCGGGGTTGTATATATCTTCCCGGTTGAGTATCTCGAAGAAGTCCCGCATCGCGGTGGCTCGAAGGGCGGGGAAGGTCTTCCGGCAAATGGTAACTACGAGGCCGCTGTTCTTGTGGCAAAGCTCTATGAGTGCCGTAAGGATGGAGTACGTCTTTCCGGATCGTGTCCCGCCCTGGTGGACTTGAATCTTTGCCTTGCATTCTTTGACGTGGTAATATGTCGCGGGGAGTTTACTCATCCAACCACGAGAGCGGCTTCTTCTCTGTTACCTCTATCTCTTGCCGTTCGATATATCCGCGCTTTTTGCCTTTGGTCTTTAGGAAGAAGATAGTCGCGGCTGGGTTGCCTTCCTTTACGAGCTTGTAGAGGTGCGATTCTGCGAAGTCGAGAACACCGTCTTGAATGGAGTCAACCGCCTTCTTGTATTCCTCGTCTGCCTTCATCCATGCGTAGTGAGTTTGTCTTGAGATGTCGACCATCTTACAAGCCGTTGAGACGATACCGAGTGACTTCTCGAGAGCTTCGAGCATCAAGCCTTTTTTGGTGTCAGTTTTGTCAAGTTTTACCGCTTCCATTATTTACCGCATAATTCGCATTTAACCTTTTCTTCTTTCTCTTCGGATTCCTCTTCGGGAGTCCAAACATCAAGACCCCATTCTTCGAGTTGGGTTGCATCCCATTCGTTGGCTAGGATATCCCAATCCCATTCCCCGAATCCTACGTTGTCTTTCACGATAAATTCGTTCGCCTTGCTCTCTTCCCATGAGGCTACGTAGACGGGTGCTTCTTTGAGTCCTGCGGCCTTGCAAGCCTTGAGGCGCATATTCCCACCGAGAACGATATTCTCTGGGTTTACGACTATGGGACGCGCTTCGAGCATCTCCGGGAATTCCTTGATGCTAGTTACTAGCTTTTGGAATTTGTCGTCTTTAATTATCCGAGGGTTGTTCGGGTTCTCCTGAAGCTCCGAGAGATTCATGAGCTTGAACGATGACGGCTTCGAGGGTGTGGAGGAATTCGGCATTGTGTACGGCTAGGGTGAGGAGTAGAGTTGCGGGATCTTGTCCGACGTGCATTCGGACGACTTCGGCGTTCTCCGTGATAAGGAGGTAATTCTTTGCGTGGAGGAGGGCTTTACGTGCGTTTCTCATGGGTGCAATATACGACCTTCGACGTCCATCGCAATCGTTTCGAGCCAGTCGCGATCGTAGTAATTCATGTGAGGGAGTCTACGGTGTAGGACTTTCATCCCTCCGTAGCTAACGGTTTCGAATTGTTCTTTGTGGGGTTGCTTCATGTATTCGCGAATGTTCTTCGCTATCTCTTCCCGCTCTTCTTTGGTGTAGCTCATGTCTGTTTGTTTATAGTCCGCAATGCCCTGAGTCGCATTCTCCAAAGTCGTCGAAAGACAATTCATGTTGCATTCGGTGTTTTTTTATATCGTCATAGCTGGACTCTCCGTGTCTCCATTGACCCTTGCCTTTGATCCTTTCTTGAGATGCAAACCACTCCATTTTTTCTGGGTACTTGTCCCACATTTTACGTAATAAAAGGGGGTTTCTGTGAAAGCATCCGACGCAATTATTGCGTTCAGCAAAAGGAATCGGAATATCATTCCAGTACTCGACAACCTTGTCTCGATGAATTGCGTCCTCTATCATTGGGAATCTGGGTTTTTGCCATGCCATTGTTGCCCACTTGTTGTTGCCGTTGGAGTGCTTCCCGATAACGTCCTTAAATTCAAGAAGACCATCATCATTGCAACGCTCCATCATTCGCACCGCTCGTCTTTCTTCTCCTGCTCTGAATCCGATTTGCATATTGACGGGTTCTCCTATCGTTTCTTTCCACCATCGGTACATCGGTCGAAGCTTCATTTCAACCGTGCAGTATCTGTGGAGTTTATTTGGTAGCCAACCGCCTTTATTCGTTGCGACCTCGTCAAAAGTATCCCCTACCACCCAGTCAATGTCTTGTTCAAGGTATTGTTCGAGTTCCAGCATCGTTTCGATTATGATGTCATCCTCAAGGGTGCCGATAAACTCTCGGCCTATCTTATCGCTTGCCAACTTGCGAAGGTGTGGGTCTGGATGCTTACACTTCTTATCCTCGGTAGTTACCAAAGCAAAAACGAGGTAATCGCTTGGATAGTTTGCCGCTATATATGCTGATGATTGGCCGCCGCTCACGCTTGTTACTGTTTTCATTCTTTTATCGTTTGTTGGTAGATTAATTCACAGGCGCGAATGCGCTCTTCGGGATCCTCGTAATCTCGTTTTGCTATAACGGAATTGACGCAACGATTCATGAAGAGGTAGCGGTTCTCGCTTTTATTTGGTTTCGGGAGGGGCATCTTTTAAAAGGGCTTTGAGTTGGTTAAACATCCGGCGGTTGCAACTCGAACAAGACGAAGGGGAGGTATTTGTCCCCGTGGCCTTGGAATAAATACGGGCGAGGTCTCCGTTGGTTGCTTTGGTGGGGTTGTTCAGGAGCTTGCGGATTTCTGCGAGGTCGCTTTCTTTTATCTCTGCTTCCCATTTCCCCAAAGGACAAGAGGAGACTTTGAGCCGCGCTTTCGTGGGCATATGGCAACCGCACAATTTCGAGTCCGTAAAGGCTTCCGTTACGAGCGGGCCGCAACTCCTCGTCTTCTCGACGAAGTGTTCGCAACCTTGACAGACCGCGAGGCGATCATTCCTTTTCTGAGCGGTGACGAAGAACATCTTTCAGGATTTTTCGTGTGACGTGTAGTGAGCGATAAAGGGTAGACTCTCCAATGCCAGACCGTCGAGATACGTCAGCCATATTCCACCCTTGCAAGTACAGAGAGAAAACGGTGCGGTCGAACCAACTGAGGCGGTCGAGGAGCAACTGCATCTGCTCTCGTTGTATGGCTTTTGCCCAATCGTTTTCGCTTGCTTGTTCTTGCGGTTCATTATCTGTTACGTGATAGAGTTGTTTAAACTTGCCCCGTGTGGCTTCGTTGTACATGGCTTTGATAAAGTACCCCAGCGCGTTTTCGGGAAAGTCTTTATCTATACACCTCAAGTAGACGTGATGTACAAGGTCGGAAGGGTTCTCCGTCCATCGTCGCCCGATGGTTCGAAGTTTTAAATAGTTCCTCGTTAGGAAGTTATTCCAGTCCTTTTTGTGCCTTGAGTTCATTTACTTTCGCCCGGTATATTTTACAAAGATCCTCCAGCTCGTGAACGCTGAAGCGTTTCGTTTCGTTACTCAACCTCACGAGGCGATCCGCTGTGCCTTCTCCGTGCTCTTCGTCGAGGCGTTTCGCGAATTCGTACTGTGCCCCCCCTTCGAATCCGTTGCAGGCCTTACATTGGAATTGAACGTTCAACTCACAAAAGCGGGTGGGCATCTTTTGCCTCACCATGAAATGACCAGCGTCGGCGCTTTTGTAATGGCGCAAGCGTCCGCAAGTAAAGCACTCTCCCCACCCTTCGTCGTTGACCGCACGAAGCCGGATGAATTGCGAGAATATCTTATCGAGCTTCGCTTTCGCCTTTGCTACTGTCATTCTTTCCGGGTATTAAGAAAGGGTTGTTCTTTAATCGATAGGCGAGCTTCGCCGCTTCTGCATCGTATTCGGGAACGTTGGTCGGTTGATCCGTGCCCCTCGTGATTTCTTTATTCATGCGCTCAAGGATAGGGGCGCGTTCTTCTTCGTGCTTGATTAAGCACTCGCGGAACTCTTGAATCTTAAGCCGCTCATAGAATTTACCGTAATGCCCTTGCTTCATGCGGTCGCAAACTAACCTTAATTCCTCAAGTTTAAAAACTGGGAACACGTCAAAGATAGTTTCTGCACAAAGGGCGAAGTCTTCGAACCCATTGAGGGTCTTCTTCGCGTCTATAAATTCCACCGTCTTTTTTATCATCTGCACGACCTCCGATCGTGTTTGCTCTGGAAAGTATCTAAGCGCGGTTCGAATATTCGTGCCTTCTTTCCATGCGATTTCGCTAGTCGTTTTAAATAGTCCCGTGCTTGAGATAGTTCTCAAGCTGGTCTCTACTTGGTGCTTTCGTTGTTGTAGTTCGTTGTTCATCGTTGTTTCGTTTGATCCAATTGCGGGCGGCCGCCTCCCAATTCTTCATCTTGGATTTGCCGACCATCCAGCCTTTGGATTCGTAAAAGTTATGAAATTTCTCTCCTTCGTCGGTACTGCTTCCTGCCTTTTCGAATTTATCCATGCATTCTTCAATACTTGGAGGAGAAAATCTGCTTCTCTTTAGTTGTTCTTTATTCTTCTCTATAGTTACATCTATAGTATGCGCAACTGTAGTTGCTTCTAGTTGCAACTGTGGTTGCTTCTTTTGCAACGATTGTTGCTTCTTTTGCAACTGTAGTTGCTTGTTCCTATCGTTGCTTGTTCCGATCGTTGCTTCTATGATAACCGTCATCTTTCTTTTGTGACCGTATCCTTCGCAAGCCAAGTAATGAGTCTCGCACAAATCCTTCCGCATTTTACGGATGTATTGAGGAGTACAAACCAATGTTTCCGCGAGGTACTCGTCCCCGGCCCAGCAAGAACCGTCCTTGTGACTCAGGGAATGAATCTTAGCAAGGAGGATTCGTTGCATGGGTGAGAGGTCGGCCAGTTCCCATATCTCGAACGGGATCCAAATACCTTTGTTTTCGTTGTTGTCCATCGGCTAAAAGTAAAAAAAAGGGGGTTATTCCACCCCCTCTCTTTCGAAAATCATTACTTCTTCCACGATCTCAGCGTAGGTAGCTCCGCACGTTTCGGATATCTCCGGGAGGTGCTTCAGCATATTTCTCCCGCCGTTATCGCACCAGTTCCGAACGGTGTTCGAAGTGACCCCGATAATTCGAGAGGCTTTTTCTACGGAATCGTAGTTCCGGATTAGGAATAATTTGATGTTATTCATAGCGTTCGTATTTAATAGCTCCCCACAAGAAGGAGCGAGAAACCTTCACTCGCTTATTTAGAGGGGCCTTCCTTGCATTATCTCCGTCTTCGGTAGGGGTTACCCTATCTGGGGTGTTTTGGCTTTGTTTTTTGCACTCAAATGCGATTACGTTATGTACAAGTTGACGACTGCAATCGTACTTCTTCGCAATCGTTGACACTTTTGCCTTCGGATGCTTGCGCAGATGTGCGCGAATTTTTGCGCTTTTGCTCATAGCTTCGAGATTAAAGTGTTTCGAATGCTCAACAAGAACTCAGCCGCTTCGAGAATCTTCTCGGGATCGCTCTCCTGCGTAATAGCGTGACCGATTGCCCAGCTTGCGTCGATACGCTTCTGAATGTCGGGGCTGTTCTTTTGGCCTCCTTGCCCGAAGCCCGGCTTCGTGAGCCGCATACGGTCGCCCCACTTCGACGGGGTGACTTCGAACTCTACTTCGTCACCTACGCTCCAGCGGTTTTCGCTCTTTGCGGATACCTCTCCGCTTTCTCCGGATTCGAGTTGAACTTCGAATTTGTACATCAAGCCGTTTTGGCTGTCGTAAGTGCCATTCGGTTGAATGGTCTTGATTTTAGACTGTCCCATTTTTTTGGTTTTAGGGGTTAAAAATTCTCTTTGTATGATCTCGCCCATTCCGTTTGATTGAAATTGGGGAGGTCGATAGGTCTTAAAAGGTTGGCGCGAAGTTGCAAAAATATTTCGCTCCACCGTTCTTCGGTCGGCTCTCCTGACAATATTTCGTCTTCGAGTCCTCCGTCGTCATCGCGTAGCGAAGAGTTTCTAAGGAGTTCGAGAGCGTCGGTTTTCATTTGCTCAAAGTCCGGGCTTTCACTATCGTCGTCTTGGAACTCCGACCATTCTTTGCACTCACTGCAAAGTTCCGTCTCTCCATATTGCGGGGCACCACAGCAGTTACTCCTCATTTCGTTCGTGCTTTAATGAGGGATTGCTTGAAGCCCTGCCACGCTCTTTCAAATTCTGCGTCTTCATCGCGGAGGCTTTGCGCCCATTCGTTGAATGAAGAAGCGGGGTTCACGTTCACGCTACTTTGTACGCATACGGGCTTTGCCCATTGCTTTCCTTTTAAATTCTGCATTTATGTATCTGTTTAGGTTAATGATCGCGGAGTCAACTTCAAAGCGGAGGCGGTCGATATCCTCCCCTTTGAATTCTTCTTGTGCCCAGTCCCAATACTTCAGAACGTCTTCTTTAATCTCGTTCATCGGTTCATGAGTTCTTCTTCGATTTCCTCCTCGATCCGCTTAAATTGGAAGTCTAAATAAGCGGGGTTCACTTCGGTTACGTCGATAACTGACTCGCCGCTTCTTAACCATATTCGTTGGATTTCGAATGTCGAAGGGCTTGGAGGGGTGTCATATGTTCCCTCTTCTCCGTATTGGATTGAATACTCTACTTCGAGGTAGACGTTGCAATCGATTTGGATTTCGTGCTGTTCCATTTGTTTGTTGTTCATGGTGCTAATGTACGCAACTTATTTCGTTATCCAAAACTTTCTTTAGTTTTTATGCAAAAAAAGAGGGAAGCCGCGTTCGGCCTCCCCCTCATTGAACAACAAACGTAAACAGATAGATAACTATCAAGCGGAAAGATACGTCATTTCTGAGAGCTTCCGAAATAGTAGTTGACCACTTGACCCACCAGAGTACCTTCCGCAAATCCGAGGATATGAAAAAAGATTTCTTTGTCTTCGACCCCTGACTTTGCCCATGCTACGAGCACGATCCCAATGCTCATAGCCGCAATGCCGACGAACATCTGCATATAGTCGCGCTTTCCAAATGCCTTCGTAACCTCTACCTCTCGGTTTCTTGCGCTGGCTCTGTCTGCGTTGGCAAGTTCGAGAAGCAAGACCCGCGCCTTTTCTTTCTCTTCCTCGCTTTCGGTACTCTTGTCAATGAGTACGCCCAAGGCTTTGAGCAGTTCCCCACCGGGGACGAGTTCCCCAATCGCTTCGAGTACGTCGGGGCTTTTATCCCTGAACCATTTACCGAGCTTTGTTTCTTTTAGTTTCATGAGTACATGGTTGAGATGCGTTCGTCGATACCGTAATCTAAAAGAACGCGAGAACCCCTATACTCGCCCCAATTTTCCAGACGGTACAAGTCACAGTTAGTAATATCAAAAGCGGGGATAGTAGCCTTGATGATGGCAACAAGTTGCGGAGGTATTTCGTCTGTAGGTGCGATTCTACGCATACAAACGAACCCACCCAACGACCAAAGGAGCGGAGCGAGATAACCGCTTGTTTTGTGGTTTTCCCAAACCTTCCCCTCGTTTACTCCTTGCAACCATCCCCGGCGGTCTAATGGGATTTTGTAGGCTTTGGTTTTAGTTAGAATGACGAGGCGCGTAGATATCTTGATTTTCATAAGTCCATAAGCACGTTGAAAGCGGTATGCCCGCCGATGATTACCCCGCACCCTATAGCCTGCTTTTTAAAGTGCTTCGCGTATGCCGCCGAATAGCTGTCACGATCTAGCCCACACCCTACCTGCATTCCGAAAATCTTAAAGTTGTTTCCGACCATCCATTCTACGTAGGCTTGCGTATGAATATGACCTTGAACGGTTGACTGCATATCGTTCTTGGCTTTGGTTCTTGCCGTGCCTCCTTCGCCGTGGACGTATTGCACGCCGTCGTACTCAATGCGCTCGACCCAATTCCACGAAGTACCGAGAACTTCGTTGTAGTCGCGTATCCATTCACGAGGGACGGACGAAGAGAACGCCTTTCTCATAATGATACGGTCATGATTTCCGATTATAACGTCAGCCACGGGGAAAGCCTCAGCCCATTGCGCTACGTGCTGGATAGCTTGTTGTAATTCGTAGCCCCCTCCCAAGCCGTTCGGGTCGCTCTCGTGATAGCTTGAGTAGTGGTTGTCTATGATATCCCCAATAAAGACGACTTGGTTGCAGTAATGCTTCTCGTAGGTCTCCACGCAAAATTCGAGATACCCCTCCAGCTCAAAAGGACAATGCAAATCCCCTATGCAAAGAATCCTTCGCTCGTTCTTCTTGAGGCTCTTGATAGCCTTTGCGAGTTTGGGATCTAAGCGGGGGCGAAAGTTATTCAATACGTCCAGATTCTATGTTGCGACTTATTTACGTCCAAATCTACATGAATGAAGTTTGGCCCAATTCCTATTCGATTGAAGCCGACTTCGGAAAGTGCTTCGAGAATGATGTACCTCGCCCTCGAATCTTCTACGTGTATATCGGCGGCAAGCCCTAACAAGTGCGAGGAGTTCTTCGCTACGGGGTATCCCCTCTTTTTGAGGTCTTGGTTATAGGCTACGGTGCGAAAGCCGCTATTCACGATGAAGGGAATCCCAGCGCAATCACGAGCCTCGTCAAGCATAGACAAGAAGTCTTGATCCATCATCTCGCCAGAGCCGGGAGAGTCGGGGGAATCGAATTCGTCAAGGGTGAAATATCTCATTTTTTCGCGAGCATTATTTCGATTTTGTGAACTGACTCCATGACTTCTTTCATCATCTGCTTTAGCTCGTCTTTATCGGACTCTACGCGAATGATTCGCCCCTTGAGCTTTTCAATTTCTCTGTTTAGGTTTACCCACACCATCACGATCGTTATCGCGCTTGGGAGAATTGTGAGGATTATTTCTGTCGATGTCATCGAGGAATTTTTTCAATAGCGTTATATTCTCTTTGCGGTTCTTTCTCATCCGAAGAACGCTCTTAAATCTACCAAACGCGGATACCTACTACTTCCGGAGATACTCATTCCGCTCTGGTAATAGTCGGCAGGCTGTGGAAGCATATCGGCCCCCGTGTTCGAAGTGTATTCAGGAAACAGCGAGGAGTTATTACAGAGGTAGTCATACAGTCGGAAGGTATAGAACTGAGCATTTTGTCGCGCCCGCTCAACTTCTCGATGCAAATCGTCCGGGGTTATGCTCGTAGTGTCTTCAGATATCCGAATAACTAAAGACCCGTTATCCATCTTCACGTAAAGCGAAGGAATCATTTCGACCATAGCCCACCAGAGGGTCGCCTTGCGGACGTATGAATCCATGAGGACGGCGTAATCGCCGGAGAGCGTACCCGCCTGTATATCGGCCTTGAGTTTATTGAGGAGGTCAGTCCCCAAATAGAGCTGGATATACTTGTCCTGAGCGAGGATAATTGAAGGAACGAGGTAAGCGTCCTCGATGCTTCCGTTTATGTTGGTGATCCGCTTAATATAGTCGGGATTCACGAAGAGGATTTCGGGAGTGAGTGCCATTTATCGAGGGTTTAAAAAGCCGTTGTTCGGCATATCTACCGGGCGTTGTGCTACTTTCTTGTTGTTGTCTTCGAGTCGCTTTGCATCGACCCCGGCTTCCCGAATCAATTTCTTCGCTTGATTGACCGAGATTTTTTTGTTGTTCTTGCGGAGGTACGTTTGACGCTTCCAAAAATGGTGACACGATCCACCGCCCTTATATAACCAAACGGAATAAGTATCCGCGCCATTTGGCCCCCATCCGGGATTCACGGCTCTATCTCCTGCGGCAAGTATATCCTCCTTTCTAAAGACGCGGTTTGCAGATACCATCTTCTTACAAAACTCCCGTGAATCTGCTGAGGTAGTCCCCGGAGCATACGAATAGCGCACCTTAATAATCTCGGTATCTTGCTCCGACCCTGCTTGCGGTTTGCTACTTGGTACTTTCGCAAAAGCGAAAAGCGCGTCTCTGGTCTGTTCGAGTTCGTAATCGACCTCCACCTCGTCAATCAACTCCCATTCTTCGCCCATCTCCTCGCCTTTTTCCGTTAGGTAATCAACGCACTCGTCGAGGTTGATTTCTTCAGAGGAAAGCGTTACGAGTTGGCTTTCTATTCCCGAAGCGTTTAGAAGCGTTTTAACGGCCTCTGTGACGACTTGCCTCGCTGGGGCTATGACGTTCCTCTCGAATAGCTCTGAAGCCTCCGCAAGCTCTCCACCGCCCCCTAACTTACCCGGTACGGAGACCCCGAACATCTGAGGCGACGTAACGCGGTGACCGACCATAATCTTCGAAGTAACTTCTTCCGAAAGGAATTGGTATTGATTGTGAGCGTCCGACAATTGGAACGGCTCGAAGTCTGGCTTCCTTTCGGGATCGTCTGAGTACGTGACGATAAACTTCCCCGCGTTGCTTGCTCCCGCAAGTTGTCGTTCGATATCCATTCGGATTCGATTGCGCTCCTCTTGCGGAGGGATACCGTTCTTGAAGTGAATCGAGAACGAAGGACTCATCCCGTTCTTGATGTTGTTAATATGGTAGACCCCTATTTCTTTATCGAGTTCGATGTAATTAATCGAGCCGATATAGTCGGGCTTAGGATAGTAGAAAGACCCTGGAGAAAAGGGCTTCACGTATAGAATTTGCGTAGGAAACTCGATGTTCATCTCCTTGTGAAAGCGGTGAATTTCGACCTGCTCCTCTTGCTTATTGCTCCAGTCTTTAGAGTAGTAATACGTTTCTACGATCTCGTCCTCATTGACAAAGCCCGAACGGATATTCTCAAAGGGCAAGTGCGAGACGTTGGCGATAGTCGTCCTATCAAGCGACCAATTGATTTCGAGGGCAAAGCCGCCCTGAATCTTAAAGTCGAGACAAGCCTTCCGGAGTTCGTCGTTTAGATTCCATTTGTCAAAAGCGAGGCGACCTTCTAAGCTTGTAGCGTCGAACCCTTCGCCGAAGATCATCATCGCAATAGTTGTTGACAATGCGTTGTGAGTAGCGGACGAATGAAAGAGGTCAACGAGGTACTGAGGAAAGAGATTGTCTGCCCCGTAATTCACGAAACCTTCGCGGCTGGCAGTCTCTGCGTAGCTCCGCTCTTGGTATTGGTTGAGTTGTATTAATTCCATATTACTCGTAATATATGACGTTGTCGGGGATTGTTATGTCTGGGATCGTGTAACCTGTCGCGCCGACTACATTAAGCGTCCCTTGCTCAAGCAAACCAACTACCGAAGCATCGGTAGCAACGAGGTTCGTTGAGCTGTTTTGGCCGTATGCTTTATACGTATATAGCCCCGTCTCAGTTAAGAGCACACGGCTTGCCGTTCCGAGAGGTTGGTTCGTGTAGACGCTGATCTTGGTATATCGAGCGTTGTCGACTTCTACATCTCCAACAAAGGCGTGTTGATCCGTGCTTGCCATGTTCTCCAAAATTATTAAATAATGGGTAAACGGGTCGAGGTCTTTTTTCATCTCCTGAAGCGTCAGGTAGATAAATTGCTCGGTGGCTGAATTGGGGTTGAGGTGTATCATTTGAGAATAAAAAAGGGGAGGACTTGCGCCCTCCCCCGTCCTTTTAACCTAAAACCAAAAAGGAAAATCAAACAACAGTCGTAAACGTGAGGAGCGAATCCGAAGATGAAACGAAAGGAGCTGGAATAGCTTCTTCCGCTGTGAATTGCAACTGATAGCCGTTAAGGTCACCCTTTGCCGTTCCCGTTCCTACTGTGCCTCCCGTCGCTTCCGCTCCGGTCGTGTGACCCATGAGGATATA
>Ga0099847_1000444_pt1 | contig 14021 bp, 6 predicted proteins | sample CB_VirMetaG_2_FD_78178 | JGI IMG/M metagenome (GOLD analysis project Ga0099847, IMG submission 78178) | Freshwater to marine saline gradient viral communities from Chesapeake Bay - CB_1504_2 Viral MetaG | ecosystem: Environmental > Aquatic > Marine > Coastal | place: USA: Chesapeake Bay...
AATTTAACATCCATAAATGATGATTAAAAAAACGTTTATTATCTGATGGTCCTGCTATTGTAATTGGTAAATTATTTAACATAGCTAATCCTAATCCATATGTAAATCCTTTTCTATCAAATGTAGGATCTCCTGCTAAACCATTATTAGCAACCATCAATAATTTTGGTTCAGTTGGTTGTTCTTTTTCAATCGGATAAAATTCAGATGTATTAACTCCGTGAGAAAAATACATACATTTTGGATGATCAAAATAATCAACTAAAAATCTAGCCGGCATTAATGACACTAATGATCCTTCAATTGCTTTTAAATTTTCTTTATAAACATGAGATGTTTTTCCATAATGATAAGCATGGTGATCATGTAATTGATATATATAAGGAATACCACGTTCTGCTAACCCAATAGCTAAATTAGCTACATGACAGTGAATTACATCATATTCACCTGGTTGGATTTGGCCTGACATTTTAATATCAACTTCATGTCCTAATTCCTTTTGATTTTGAGTAAACTCCCATACAATTTTTTCAATGGCTCCCCAAGCCGGTGGTGGAATAGGAATACCACATCCTGGATCTACTTGACAAATTTTCATTCTGATGCGTATATTTCGGGGCTATTTTCGTCCATTCCTTTAAATTCTTGTTCTATAATACTAAATCCTGGGAGGTGTTTAGTATAAATTTTTTCTGCTGTTCCTACTTTTAGTTGAGCTACATTACATACCCACATATCAAAAGCATCCCATTTAGTTGTTTTTACAACATTTACTAATTTACTTAATTTATCTCGGTTAATCAAATATGATTGAGCGGGAATAAATGGAGTTACGTTTGTGTATATATCTTCAATTTTTGGACCATTTAAATTTCTATTTTGATGTGGGTTACCAAAACCAATAATATCTTGATCGTTTTGTTGAGCTAATCTACTAAAACGGATTAATGAATCATATAATTCTTGATGATCTGAATCTATAATGACATCGCCTTCAAAAATTAACACATAATCATATTCATTATTATCTTCGGCAGTAATAGCATCTGTATGTGCTACATAACAACCATAATGTCCAGGTGCTAATTTGTAGTGTCCTGGGGTATCCTGCACATCATCCGGTCTATTACAAGTATCTTTAGGTGGTGTATCTTTCCAAATTTTATTTACACGTTGTTCGTATTTAATACCTGTTTTTTCACAAAAATATTTAATATTTTCTATTGAACGTATTTCTTTTGGGTTTAAATCAGGTTCAGTAACTAAATGCATTAGTTTAACTTTTGGTTTATAATCAAAAGGAATATTTAATTCAAAATTACCATTATTTGATAATTGATTTGTTATATATTCAGGGGTTAAAGTTAAGGTTTTAGTTTCAATAAATTCTCCGGAAACTGCATCTTTAATTACAAAATTAACATTATATGTTTTACCAGGTAAATATTTGACTAATTTATAATAATCTAGTTTACCTTCTACTTTAATGGTTTCTTTTTCTATAACGTTATTATCGCTATTGATTTCTAAGTCAATGAACCTGCTGTCGTGGTCGTTTGCTATACGAATATACACTGAAAAATGGTTAAGAACGTTAGAAGGTAACACTGTATAATATTCAACTCGGGAATAATCTTGAAATGTAAATGATGTTTCTATTTGGGATTCAAATTTTTCTTTTTCCTCATAAAATACACCTTTTTGGTTTTTAAAAGCATGATACCATATATTCTCCAAACCATTAGATTCAGCACCCCATACATTCATTAAATCATCATATTGTTCAGCTGTATGTATTTGTGGAATAATATTAAGGAAAAATTGTGGTTTAATACCCATAAAATATGTAAATATAGTATCACCTTCGCTTGCTTTATATTTACCAACATATGCTTCATTTTTATCTAATGTTTTAGATATTACGTCAACATATAAGTCATCTTTTAAAATATAATCATAATTTAAAAAATATACTTTATCAAATCCTAAATTATTAGCTAATGAGGTTCCATTATAGTAATTCATATAACACGTAGGACCATGATAAACATCATTACCAAATGCTCTTAAGTTAACGTGAACTTTGTGGTCCTTATGAGTTGCCCAGTAATTACAATAATATGTATGTTTTGTTAAAACATTATTATTATCAGTCACACAATAATCTGCTATTTTAGCTAATTCTGGGGGGATGGGGATGTGTGATGTTAGAATTACTTTACGTCCTGTTGTTTTGACAGCCTCAATTGCTTGTTTTGTTGTTTGGATAACACTATCAGAAATAGGATATGTGGAAATAATAAATGCTTCCTTTTCCTTATTAATAATAGTATTTTCTAATCCTAAATGTTGGGTAATTTTATTGACGTTAGCATTAAAATCATCAAATTCTAAGTATGAAATTGAATCTGAGTGTTTATCAAAATAATTTAAATAAACTGGTAGGTTATATAATAATTGTGGTATTTGATATGATAATGCTTCACGAATAACTAAAGGCATTGTTTCTTTATCAGTGTTTGTTCCTCTAGAAGTAAATAAAAATAAATCCATCGATTGATAGAATGAATCAACATCTGTTCGTTCATTCCACCACGTAATATTTGCTGGTTTGTTTTCCATTAATGGTTTCCAGTACCATTCAAAATTTTGTGCTTGGTTTCCTACACTATGAAATTCAACATCAGGTAATGATTTAGCATACTCAAAAAATTCTGATTGATTTTTACGAGGTGTAAATAAACCAATATGTAATATGTGTTTTTTATTAGGATTTAAACCTAATTTTTTTAATGCTTCTGTTCTATCGGGACGTTCTAAATATTCAATAGGATATTCAACTAATACACTAGGAACATCAATATCTTTATATTGTTGAATTTGCCAATCAGATACAAACATAAATTTATCTGGGAAGTATCGTTTTGTTGATATATCAAAAGAGGAATCATGTGATGTTTCTACAATAGAATAACTTCTATCAGTTGTGTATATAGCATCTGCTACTTTTTTATCCATTCCGGATAACTCAGGTATTTCTTCTAAATGAATAATATCAGGTTGAACTCTATTAATAATATCAATAAGTTCCATTTTATTTTCCTGGAGGGTATAAAAATGATCATCAGGGAGTAATGCTTTAATTTTATTACGAGTAACAACTAAAACACCACCCGTACAATCAACCCATTCTACTAAATAAATTTCGAATTCATCTTTTAACAATTCTATTTTCTTAGTTAAGTATTGGGGTAAACCTCCTGTGGATAAATGAGGTGCTATATACAACAGTTTCTTCATAAATTTATTTTAACAACGATAATATAATAACTTTATTATAAATATCCACGTTTAAATGAAAAAAATAGGGGAGCTATTGCTCCCCTTATTTTATTTTAATATATTGTATTGAAAACGGTTACATATATGCTGGTACAACATATGTAGTACCATTACTATCCCTAACTTCTAACCACACATTTGGGTCTCCTAAAATAGTAGATGCCATTCCATATACTTGCATAGTATCTCTAGAACCCCATGGATTAGCAGCAGGTGCATTACCAGTTTGTAAACCAATATCGAGTGTTACACTATTTGTTAAAGTTCCACCACCTGTCAATCCCGAACCGGCAGTTACGGCAACATATGTTCCTGATGTACCTACGTTACCTGATATACCATTTGTACCTGATGTACCTGATGAACGTGATGTACCTGATCCACCTGCATTTCCTGTAGCACCATTTGAACCATTTGTTCCTGAAGAACCTGATATGCCTGATACCCGATTAGCTCCGTTAACCCCAGTATTACCATTTGTACCATTGGTACCTGTTGAACCACTCCGTCCTGAAAGACCATTGTTACCATTATTGCCATTGGCTCCGTTATTACCTGAGGTACCTGTTGAACCACTCCGTCCTGAAAGACCATTGTTACCATTGGCTCCGTTATTACCTGAAGATCCATTTGTGCCATTTACTCCTGATAAACCTCCGGCACCATTGTTACCATTATTACCATTAGCTCCATTTGAACCTGAAGTGCCTGATATACCTGATACTCTATTTAATCCATTAACTCCATTATTACCATTTGTACCATTGGTACCTGTTGAACCGCTCCGTCCTGAATTTCCACTAGCGCCTGTATTGCCACTATTACCATTTGAACCAGATGTACCATTTGTTCCGCTAACCCGTGATAAACCACTACCACCGTTATTACCTGAAGTACCTGTTGTTCCTGATGATCCTGAGGTGCCTGAAGTTCTACTTATCCCTGATAATCCATTGTTACCATTGGCTCCGTTATTACCTGAAGATCCATTTGTGCCATTTACTCCTGATAAACCTCCGGCACCATTGTTACCATTAGCTCCGTTATTACCTGAAGATCCATTTGTACCTGAAGTGCCTGAAATACCACTTACTCTAGAGATGCCATTTACACCAGTATTACCATTTGTACCATTGGTACCTGTTGAACCACTCCGTCCTGAAAGACCATTGTTACCATTAGCTCCGTTATTACCTGAAGATCCATTTGTACCATTTACTCCTGATAAACCTCCGGCACCATTGTTACCATTGTTACCAGTGGCACCATTTGAACCATTTGTACCTGAAGTGCCTGATATGCCTGATACCCGATTAGCTCCGTTAACCCCAGTATTACCATTTGTACCATTGGTACCTGTTGAACCACTCCGTCCTGAATTTCCACTACCTCCGGTGTTGCCTGAGTTGCCATTTGAACCAGTAGTACCATTTGTACCACTTAATCCTGAATTTCCAGAATTACCATTTGCACCATTGTTACCTGAAGTACCGTTTGTTCCATTTACTCCTGATAAACCTCCTGCACCATTGTTACCGTTGTTACCAGTGGCACCATTTGAACCATTTGTACCTGAAGTGCCTGAAACACCTGAAATTCTATTTAATCCTGTACCACCATTGTTACCATTTGAACCAGTTGTACCTGTTGAACCACTCCGTCCTGAATTTCCACTAGCACCTGTATTACCATTGTTACCATTTGAACCTGAGGTGCCATTTGTTCCACTAACCCGTGATAATCCACTACCACCGTTATTACCTGAAGTACCTGTTGTTCCTGTTGAACCTGAGGTACCACTTAAAGCACTTGCTCCATTATTACCATTGGCTCCACTATTACCATTTGTACCATTTGTACCTGTTGAACCGCTCCGTCCTGAATTTCCATTACCTCCGGAGTTGCCTGAGTTACCTGATGAACCCGTAGTACCATTAGTACCACTTGCTCCTGAATTTCCACTAATGCCATTATTACCTGAAGCTCCATTTGAACCATTTGTACCTGTAGTACCTGAAATGCCACTTGCTCGTGATAATCCGTTAGCACCTGTGTTACCACTTGTTCCATTTGAACCTGTTGAACCTGAAGTACCTGAAACTGCACTAGCCCGTGATAATCCATCAGCACCTGTGTTACCATTTGTTCCGTTTGAACCTGTTGAACCTGAAGTACCTGATACCCGGCTTAACCCTGAATTGCCATTTACACCATTGTTACCTGATGAACCATTAGTACCATTAGTACCACTTAAAGCACTTAAACCACTATTACCAGTAATACCATTGTTACCATTTGAACCTGATGAACCTGTAGTTCCACTTACAGCACTTACTCTATTTAAACCAGCAACACCATTGTTACCATTTGTACCATTTGTACCTGTTGAACCGCTCTGTCCGGAATTACCTGAGGCACCATTGTTGCCTGAGTTACCTGATGAACCCGTAGTACCATTAGTACCACTTGCTCCTGAATTTCCACTAATACCATTATTACCGGAAGCGCCATTTGAACCATTTGTACCTGAAGTACCTGAGACTGCACTATCCCGTGATAATCCGTTAACACCTGTGTTACCATTTGTTCCATTTGAACCTGTTGAACCTGAAGTGCCTGATATATTACTTGTCCGGCTTAATCCAGCAGCTCCCGCATTACCAGATGAACCTGATGAACCTGAAGTACCTGAGGTTTTAGATGGACCTGAAATACCAGCAGCTCCTGCTGTACCTGATGAACCATCAGCAATATTTCTTAGAGCTACTTTACCAGTAGATGAATTATAAACTAAATATTGTGGTAAATTATTATCTGTAGATAGACCAGTTAAATTAACATTACCTGTTACTTTAGCATTACCTGTTACTTGGAAGTTAGTACCATCGAATGTTAAGTTGGATTCACCATTAATTTGAGAAGCATTACCTGTTGATGTAATGATTCTATTATCTGAGTTATTATTAATTCTAATAGTTTCTGCAACCCCTGTATTACCTTTATATTCAATAGCATTTTTAGTCCTATTAAAGTATACAGATCCTGTTGGGGCATTTGCTGGTACTGAATCTACTACGGGTACTGTAAGGGTTGATTTTATATCAACTTGAGTTCCATCAACAGACATCAATAAAGCACTACCACTATAAAATCCTAATATACCATTAGTACCATATTTTAATTCAATGTTATTGGTAGTACCACCATTAGTATATTCAAAGTTTAAACTTCCAGATGCAGGTATAATTTTTACTGTATTTGACATTATTTGTTTTTATATAAATATGTTTTTATTATTTAATGTATTCTAATTTTGGTGCAATCGTATCTTTTCTTTCAGCGTTTATAGTATAATAAGCATTTATATCACCACACTCGCAATCAATATTTATCTCGTTATTTAATACGTTTACAACGTAATGTATACACGCATTTCCTATTGGTGTTAAATGTACAGTTATTGAATCAGCATAAACTAAATCAACCCAATAATCTGGTAGTTTAATTGTTTTTTCAGTAGTTGTACCTCTTAAATAAACACCATTTTCTGGTCCCTCTAATACAGCATATTGTAATCTATACGGATCACCTTTTGTTGGGTGAGGTATATCAAAGAATTTATTATTAGCTGATAATATGTTTAAGTTCTGTATATCGATAATACCTTGACCATCTAAACCATTTGGGTTTGCTTGGAAACTAGATGCAAATTCGGTGAATCTATTACCATCCCAATAAACTAATTCACTCGGATTAGTAGAGGAAATATTTAAATCTAAAGTTCTGTTGGTATTTAATACACCACCACCTGCTAAACCAGTTCCTGCAATAATTGTCACATAAGTACCTGATGAACCTACATTACCTGATATACCTGATGTTCCGGCAGTACCTGATGAAAATGATATGCCTGATGTTCCTGCAGAACCATTAAATCCTGAGGCACCACCTGCTCCATTTGAACCATTTGTACCTGTTGAACCACTTAATCCTGAAGTACCTGAGTTACCTGTATTACCATTATTACCATTTGAACCTGTTGATCCTGACGTTCCAGAAATGGTTGATACACCATTTATAGCAGCAACACCTAAACTACCGTTAGTTCCGGATGTGCCACTTGTAGCACTTAAAGCCGAAGCACCTGCTACACCTGCATTCCCATTGTTACCTGATGAACCATTTGAACCTGTTGAACCTGAAGTACCAGATGTACGACTTAATCCTGAAGTACCATTATTACCTGTTGTACCTGTTGTTCCTGTAGAACCTGCAGTTCCTGATGTTCCGCTTATTCCTGAAAATCCATTAACACCTGTAGAACCTGATGTACCATTTGTTCCACTAAATCCTGATTGTCCTGAGAAACCTGTTGTTCCTGTAGAACCTTGTGTACCATTTGTACCTGAAACTCCACTTAATCCTGAGTTTCCATTTGCACCATTAGCACCATTTGTTCCATTTGAACCTGTTGTTCCATTTGTACCCGAAATACCACTTGTACGTGATAATCCATTGGCACCATTGTTACCTGATGAACCATTTGTACCTGTTGATCCTGATGTACCACTTAGTGCACTTAAACCATTATTACCAGCAGCACCATTATTACCATTTGAACCATTTGTTCCTGTAGTACCTGAAACTCCACTTAATCCTGATACACCACTAGCGCCATTATTACCTGCTGTTCCATTTGAACCTGTTGTTCCATTTGTACCTGAAACTCCACTTGTACGTGATAATCCATTGGCACCATTGTTACCTGATGAACCATTTGTACCTGTTGAACCTGAAGTTCCACTTAATGCGGAATCACCGGCGGCACCATTTATACCTGAAGTACCTGTTGTACCTGTTGAACCTGAAGTTCCGTTTGTACCCGAAATACCACTTGTACGTGATAATCCATTGGCACCTATTGTACCATTTGTACCTGTTGAACCACTAGTTCCACTTAGTGCTGAAGCACCATTATTACCATTGTTACCATTTGATCCATTAGTACCTGTTGAACCTGAAGTACCTGATATGTTACTTGTTCTGTTTAAACCTGCAGCACCAAATGTTCCACTTGAACCTGTTGAACCACTAGTTCCACTTAAAGCACTTATTCCATCAGCACCGGCAACACCATTTGAACCTGTTGTTCCATTTGTACCAGAAACTCCACTTGTGCGTGATAATCCATTGGCACCATTTGTACCTGCCGAACCTGTTGATCCACTTGTACCACTTGTAGCACTTGCTCCTGCTAAACCTGAATTACCTGTTGAACCTGATGTACCCGTTGATCCTGAAGAACCTGATGTACCAGAACCTGCTGATACTCCACTTCCTCCACCTAATCCATTTGAACCTATTGTACCTGCCGATCCTGAAGTACCTGATGTACTACTTAATCCTGAAGCACCGTTGTTACCATTTGAACCGTTAGTACCTGTACTACCAGATGTACCTGAAATGTTACTTGTTCTATTTAAACCAGCAGCACCAAATGTTCCACTTGAACCTGTTGAACCACTTGTACCTGATAATCCACTAAATCCATTAATCCCATCATCACCTGCTGTACCATTTGAACCGGATGTTCCATTTGTACCCGAAATACCACTTGTCCGTGATAATCCATTAGCACCTATTGTACCATTAGTACCTGTTGATCCTGAAGTTCCACTTAATGCAGAAGCACCATCGTTTCCAGTATTACCATTTGTACCATTAGTACCTGTTGAACCACTAGTTCCACTTAATGCTGAAGCACCGGATGCACCTGCATTACCTATACTACCTGCTGAACCTGTAGAACCTGATGTTCCACTTGTAGCACTTAATTGACTTAAACCAGCAGCACCTACACTACCTGTTGTACCTGTTGAACCTGAAGTACCTGAAGTGGCACTTAGTTGACTTAAACCAGCAACACCTGCTGTACCATTTGAACCGGATGTTCCATTTGTACCCGAAATACCACTTGTCCGTGATAATCCATTAGCACCTATTGTACCTGCTGAACCTGTTGAACCTGAAGTTCCACTTAATGCTGAAGCACCATTGTTACCATTATTACCAGAACTACCATTAGTACCTGTTGAACCTGAAGTTCCACTTAATGCTGAAGCACCTGATGCACCTGCATTACCTATACTACCTGCTGAACCTGTAGAACCTGATGTTCCACTTGTAGCACTTAGTGCTGAAGCACCTGCTACACCTGCATTACCTGAGCTACCTGTTGAACCTGTAGATCCTGATGTTCCACTAGTTGCTGATAATGCTGAAGCACCTGCTACACCTGCACTACCTGTTGTTCCAGATGAACCTGATGAACCAGAAGTTGTTGATAGATTACTTTGTCCTGCATTTCCTGCGCTACCTGTTGAACCTGTTGATCCACTTGTACCACTAGTTGCACTTGCTCTACTTAAACCAGCAGCACCTATTGTACCTGCTGAACCTGTTGAACCTGAAGTTCCACTTAATGCTGAAGCACCATCGTTTCCAGTATTACCATTTGTACCATTAGTACCTGTTGAACCACTAGTTCCACTTAATGCACTTATTCCTGCAAATCCAGCTACACCTGATGAACCTGTTGTTCCTGTTGAACCTGATGTACCACTTGTATTTGATAAGGCACTTGCTCCTGCTACACCTGAACTACCTGTTGAACCTGTCGACCCAGATGAACCTGAAAGACCACTAAATCCAATAATACCATCATCACCTGCGGAACCATTTGAACCACTAGTTCCACTAGTTGCACTTAATGCACTTGTACCTGCAGCCCCCGCGTTACCTGATGAACCTGATGAACCGGATGTACCGGATGTCATAGATGGGCCTGAAGTACCAGCGGCACCTGCTGTACCACTTGAACCATCTGCTATTGTTCGAGTTGCTACTTTACCTGTTGTTTCATTATAAACTAAATATTTAGGTAAATTAGTATCATCATTTAAACCAGTTAAGTTAACATTACCAGAAACATAGAGGTCTGAACCTGATATGGTTGTGGTGATATCTACACTATTAAGGGTTGCATCACTATCTTGTACAATTATTTTCTTCCAGTTTGCCATTTTTAGGGTATGTGTATTATTTTAATAGTGTTACTCATCTGATTTGTTATAAATATAGCGAGTAACTTTATTCAACTAATTATTTTAAATGAATTATAATTCATTGTTTTGAATTATTTCTTCTTGAGTTTCTATTTGAAGTATTTTTAAATTCTCATCTACTTTATGTAATAAAACAGCTAATGCTGATGCTTCACTTCCATTAATTGTAGTATGAGTTAAACAGTGTTTAATAAAATTCATTTCTGGGAGTGTGTATTTTGGGTAAATCATAACTTTGTATATTTATTTTGTAATTTTACGGTTGTTGTATAAACTAAATCTAATATGTTTCCCTTGAATGTAGTATTCTTTATTAGGGTTAACAATAATTCTATTTCTTCTTTTGAGAACTTTTCAGGGTCAGTATATTTAACCGCTGGTATTTTTCTAATATTTTTAAAAGAGGATGCCCCCGTCGATGACTCGACAGGGGTTGATCCTTTTTTTAGATTATCACGTAATCCCATATAAGCTATTTTTTTTTATCTAATTTGATAAAATTAAGCCCACATGAAAATATCGCCTGAACCATCTACAAATATGTTACCTGCTTTTTGGTAAGCAGTATCTGAATTTGATGTAGCAACTAATGATACATAAGCATCTGGTGTGATTGAAGTAGCGTTGTAAGCAACACCTGATTCAACACCCCATCTACCTGTTCCTGATTGGAAAGCAAATGCTTGACCAATGTTACCTGCAGCTTGAGATACGATGAAACCACCATCTGTAGCTGTTGTTGAACCTGAAGCGAATGTTACAAACTTATCTTCAACTAACAATTCTTGAGTGTTAATGAATGAAGCTGTTCCATTTACTGTTAAGTCACCTTGTACTACTAAAGCACCACTATATGAACCTGAACCATTAACAGCTAGGTTAGCAAAAGTAACACTATCAGTTGTTTCTAGACCTAAATCTACTACTGTTCCTGTAACTGTTACTTGTCCTTGTGCTGCTGAAGAAGCGGCTACATAAGATGCTGTAGTTGCCGTATCAGCATTACCTGTTAAAGCACCTGTAAAACCTGTAGAAGTAACCGAAGTTAATCCTGCTAAAACAGTTGAGCTTGCACCTAAAGCGATGTTCGTGGAACCTACTGTTAATGAAGAATTTGCTAATTTTGCATTAGTAACGTTTGCATCTACGATATTTGCGGTTTGAACGGCACTATCAGCTAATTTAGCATTAGTAACTGCGTCCGCTGCTAATTTACCAGTTGTTACATTAAGATCTGCTATTTTAGCAGTTGTTACGTTAGCATCTGCAATTTTAGCTGTTGTTACGTTAGCATCTGCAATTTTAGCTGTTGTTACAGCACCATCTGCGATTTTAGCAGTTGTAACTGCGTCTGCATCTATAGAAGCGTTCAATACTACATCACCAGTACCATTGAAGGAAACTGCTGCTGCTGTAATACCTGAACCTGTTACTGAGAAATCTCTAGCTGTTTGTAAAGCAGTTGCTGTTGAAGCATTTCCTGTTACCGCACCAACTACATTACCTAATAATGAACCTGTTAAATTAGTAGAAGTAACAGAAGTTAATCCTGCTAAAGTAGTTGCACTTGCACCTAGAGCGATGTTTGTAGAACCTACTGTTAGTGAAGAATTTGCTAATTTAGCATTAGTTACGTTTGCATCTGTAATTTTAACTGTTGTAACTGCGTTATCCGCTAATTTACCAGTTGTTACATTAAGATCTACGATGTTTGCTGTTTCAACAGCATTGTCAGCTAATTTAGCATTAGTAACTGCGTCAGCTGCTAATTCAGTAGTACCAACGGCACCTGTTGCTATTTGAGTTGCTGTAATTCCACTATCTGCTACTTTTACACCTGTACCACTAACTGATAAAGTTGAACCATCTGCTAATACTGCAAATGTTGCTGTTGCTGCTCCATCATAAGGACCACCTGTTAAACCATTACCTGATACTAAATCTGGTAGGTCTGTTGTTCCTGTAAAAACACCTGCGAATGATCCTGTGAAAGAACCAGTTGCTATTGCATTAGTTAAAGTTAAACTATCAATAGTAGTTACTGTTGCCCCTAAAGCGATGCTTGTAGAACCTACTGTTAATGAAGAATTTGCTAATTTATCATTAGTTACGTTTGCCGCTACGATGTTTGCTGTTTCAACAGCATTGTCAGCTAATTTAGCATTAGTAACTGCGTCAGCTGCTAATTCAGTAGTACCGACAGCACCTGCTGCTATTTTAGCAGTTGTTACTGCATCATCTGCGATTTTAGCAGTTGTAACTGCGTTATCATCGATAGAAGCGTTTAATACTACAGCACCTGTACCATCAAATGAAACTGCTGCTGCTGTGATACCTGAACCTGTTACTGAGAAGTCTCTAGCTGTTTGTAAAGCAGTTGCCGTATCAGCATTACCTGTTAAAGCACCTGTAAAACCTGTAGAAGTAACCGAAGTTAATCCTGCTAAAGTAGTTGAACTTGCACCTAAAGCGATGTTTGTAGAACCTACAGTTAAAGAAGCGTTTGCTAATTTTGCATTAGTAACGTTTGCATCTAGTATTTTAGCAGTTGTAACTGCATTTGCATCAATAGAAGCATTTAATACTACAGCACCTGTACCATCAAATGAAACTGCTGCTGCTGTGATACCTGAACCTGTTACTGAGAAGTCTCTAGCTGTTTGTAAAGCTACTGCTTCATCTGCTAAATCAGCGTGGGAAGACGATACAGCATAAGATGCTGAAGGAGCATTCAACGCATATGATGCTGTTGTTGCTGTATCTGCATTACCTGTTAAATTACCAACTACATCACCTAATAAAGATGCTGTAACTGATGTTGCGTTGATATTATTATCAACTGTTAAAGTGGCTAGCTCCGCAATACTACCGGAGACAATGACCTTTTTCCATTCTGCCATAATTTTTGTTTTTTGTTGTTTTTTTGTTGTTGATGTTAAAATTTAATTTATTAATAGTAAAGTGCAACCTGAGGGATTTTTGTTTATAATAAATAGCGCATTTTTCAAGGCGTTTAGTTTATTCGGATATAAAAAAGCTACCACTAGAGTAATACATTCCTCCTGTGACTACTGTTGGTGGTGATGCAAATGAACCAAATACAACAACTCCTTCTTCATTAATTCGGAATTTGTTTGGATCGCCATTGGATATGTTTGTTGTTACTAAGAAAATATTGTTATCTGAGGCTCCAGTAACTGGATTATCTATAAATATACTTCCGCTAAATATTGATGAACCTGATAAGTTAAATGAACCTGTAATTACTAATGCACTACCATCAAATGTAAAATTAGATTCTGCTACTATTCCATCGGATGTACCATCTGATGTTAATATAGCATTATTTAATGGATTTAAGATAGATATACTAGCACCTGATGAACCTGATGTTCCATCAATACCTGAAGTACCTGAAGTACCTGAAGTACTAGCAATTTGGCCTGTAGTAGTAATTACATATGAGTAATGAGAAACACCTTCAGTATAGAAAGTTGTATCTAAATCTTGGTTTTCGTTGTTTCTAGCCCAAATATCAACCATCATACGGTA
>Ga0099847_1000446_pt1 | contig 14001 bp, 9 predicted proteins | sample CB_VirMetaG_2_FD_78178 | JGI IMG/M metagenome (GOLD analysis project Ga0099847, IMG submission 78178) | Freshwater to marine saline gradient viral communities from Chesapeake Bay - CB_1504_2 Viral MetaG | ecosystem: Environmental > Aquatic > Marine > Coastal | place: USA: Chesapeake Bay...
ATCCTGCCGGTGGTGAGCAAACGGTATATGGAAATCCTAACCACGGATATACTCCAAGTGGCGTAAATATTAATACTTACTTAAACGATTTAATATTTACAAAGTCGACTTATACTACAATGTCAATAGTAACTCAACCTTTAATTAAGTCGACTGTTGAATCATCAGGAACACTACTTGCAGCTGCTAGAATTGATAAAATTGGTATTTATTATGAATATAGTGGATCTGCAATTACTGGAAGTTCTAATGGTTATATAGTAGTGTCAGGATCTGATATATTAACAACGGATTTACAAGGACAATCAGTATATGGAGTACCGATAAATGTTCCTGCACAATTACAAGATTTTATCGGATCTGCAACAGGAAATATATTTTATAATGGAACTAAAATAACATCACGAGGATTTAACATTGCTAGTCCAGACACAATTGATGGAGGCCCAGTCGTTGAAACGAGACAAACTAATCCGAATCAATTGATTTATCAATCACCGGGCGAAAATGGTAATTTCTCATTATCAGGACAATAAGTAGTATTTTTTACAATGAAAATATTTATATTAAATAAAAGGTAAATAACAATGGGATATTTAAACAATAGTTCAGTAACAGTAGATGCAATTCTTACCAGAAAAGGAAGAGAACTGCTAGCAAAAGGACGAAGTAATTTTAATATTACACAGTTTGCGGTTGCGGACGATGAAATTGATTATGATTTATGGAATCCTGATCATCCGCTTGGAACATCATATTATGGCACAATTATTGAAAATATGCCAATAGTAGAAGCAGTACCAGACGAAACACAAATGTTGAAGTATAAACTTATTACACTTCCTAAGAAAACTACAAAAATACCAGTAGTAACTGTAGGTAATACATCAATTACATTAGTAGCAGAAGGCGATGTTGCAACAATTACGCCAAATACATCTAATTTTACTGGTGGGAATTCATCATTAGGATATACAGCAATTCTTTCAAATTCAGATGTTGCAGATATTAGAGTAGCTCCAGGTGGTGAACTTCAAACATCAGTGTTGCCAACGGCTCCTAGATTTATCGGAGATAATCAAGACGCACAAAGTGTTGCAATTGCTGGTAGATCATTTATAGTAGTAGCGAAACGACAAATTGAAAATAAAACTGCGACTATTACTATTATAGGTAACGAAACAGGCGGTAGTACTACAATTAATTTAACGGTTAATGCAACAACAATTCAAACACAACGTGGAACATCAGCATTAAGTTAAAATATTAGAGGAATAATGACATGAACATAAAACAATTAAAACAACTACCTAAAGTAAGTCAATTAACTCCCGGACAAGGAGCTGAATTTGCTCCTGGCGTTAATGTGCCGGGCGATACCCAGCAGCCGCCAATTAATTTAAATACTCCTGGTTTACAAGATCAAATAAATGCGTTAGCAGAACTTCGAGCTGAAGAAATTGTACGTGATCAACAACAAGCTAGAATACTTGCACGTAATGGTCGTACGTTTACAAAATTTGATGCGGTAAATGATGTTATTGACAATCAAACAGAAGTTGTTACTGCAGGTCTTTGGAGTGATGGAATTGCAAATTTAATAACACATCATACAAGCTCAACACAAACAACATCGCAACGCAGGTATTATGTTGACACATATCAAAAAAATACATCTTTAACAGGGTCTGCAGTTCAATATTCAGTTGCATATGGCCATGCATTAGGAAGTGGGTCTGACTCACAAGGACAACTTAATGACTCGCCTAGTAGAGCAGTTTATTCTCAATATAAACAACTTTTATTAGAACCAACTGATAGTAGATTTACTGTTAATGGAACTGATACTGATTCTGTATATGTAATAAACTTTAGTAGAGCTAGAACAAAAGAAAAATTAGATCCAGGTAATTTTGAGTTACCATTAGCTAATATTACATCACGTGATTCAAACGCAACTGGTTCTGTTGCAATTGGTAGTACAGTATATACACTTATTGATGATTCTAACCAGTCCGGATCGCCGACTATCGGAAGTTCAGGAAGAGTTTTTAATATTGTATCTGGCTCAATAAATAATGGAATTCATAATCCAACATCACCAGTATATTATGGTCTTGTTTATCCTGATTATGGCATTATGGTATTAAATGCTAAAACATTAGATGCTAATTTAGGATTCACTACTAATACAGGTTCTAGTTCAGAAGGTAATAACCATTTTGGAATGTTTCATTCAATTTCTGGATCTGGCACAATTACTAATCCAGCAACATCTGACCCATATGGATTCCAAGCAAGAAATGCTGAGACAATTACTAGTACGCATTATTTTGTAAGAATAAAAAATGCAGAATATAATTTTTCAAATAATCCTTCATTTACTACTGGTAGTGTAGGAGAATTTGCTCAGTCATCATTTGTAGGAGATCCTAAAGTTTATATTACTACAATTGGAATGTATAATGATCAAAGAGAATTGTTAGCAGTAGCAAAATTATCACAGCCATTATTAAAAACATTTAAAAATGAAGCGTTAGTAAGAGTTAAATTAGACTTTTAAATTATAACATAACTGAATTAAGGCCCTTTATATTTATAATAAATGTAAAGGGTTTTTACTGAACAATGGCAACAAGAAAACTAAATACTAAAGACCGCGGAGAAGATAGATATAAAGGGAATTATCCTTCTGTATTTAAAAAAATTGAACAGTCTGATTTTAAAACACAAAAGTTTATTACAAATAAATTATTTTTGTTTAATTCAGGAAGCTCAACTAGTAGTGCATTGCCATTAGAAGCAAGATATATTAATCGAAATTTTCTTCCTGCTTTAGGATCTGAATTAACATATAACGACGCAGCAAATATTGATGGTTCACTACAAAGTATTACATATTTTTCTATAGATCATTTATATTATCGTAGAAAAACAGAACCTAGTAAAACTTTTGGCCCAACTGATTTAACCCGTACTAAGAAACATTTATATGAATCTGCTTCAGTATTTGTAATACCACAACTTAAAATTGGGGAAGGTATTAAACCTGCATCATTTCAATTTACAGGATCTGGATTAAATTTATCAGCTGATCGATATAGTAATGTAATTGATGATGGCTTCAATTCTGCGTCAATAGTTTCGGACGTAAAATTTTATGAAGGATTCAATGAATATTTTGATACTTCTAGAATTAAATATGAAGTAGAAACGGGAGTTACTTATCCGTATGGAATTCCTACTACAGATGGTGATACTGCGGCTGTTGGACGTCGTGCACATTTTGAAGGTGCAGGACATATTCAAAGTAACATTCCTGGTTATTATGACAGACAACATGATTATGCAATATCATTTTTTATATCAGGTTCTAATACTAGTAGTAACAATCAAATTGTTGTTGCAAAACAATCCGGTTCAATTGATAGATATCCATTCAGTATTCAGTTAAGCGGGAGTAATGAAATTGAATTTAAAGTATCTGCAAATTCTTCTCTTGGTGCTACATTAGCAGCAACAAGTAGTGTAGATGAATGGACTCATATAGTCTGTCAAAAATCAGGAAGCGAAATACAAATTTGGATGAATGCTGGATTACATGTTTCATCATCGCATAATTTCTTATTATATGGCGTTAATACATTATATACGTCATCAGGACGAATTAATAACGATTATCTGTTAAACATTGGCGGTCTTAGCCCCATAACCTCAAATCTTACAGGTGATCTAGATGAAATAAGGATCTTTAATAAGTCGCTCACCGCTTCGCAGATAAGTGCGTTATCGGACCGTACAGAGGATGGTACATTTTTACAAACAAATCATGTAGGAAATGTATTTGATAAACATGGAACAATTGTTATTTCTAGTCCGCATTACAAGTACGACAATTTAACTGAAGCTCCATATTCTGCAAGTTATCGAAGTACACTTACTTCAGCTGAATATTCAGCATTATGTAGACTATCTAAAGATGATTTTAATCTTACATTGAACCCATCTACTTTACAAGATAATGGTATTGACTATGACACATATGTTTCAAGTAGTGATTTTGCACCTTATATAACAACAATTGGTTTATATAATGATGCAGGTCAACTATTAGTTACTGGGAAACTAGCATCACCGCTACGTAAACGAGATGATGTTGATTTAAATATATTATTAAGATTTGATACTGACATATGATACGACTGAAAACTATATTAGAACAAGTTTCTGCAGAAGAACAAATTAATAATTTGCTAGATATAATCAAAAGCAAACAATATGAACGTATTGGTGCAGGAGATAATGGTATTGTATATGCAATATCCGGAACTGATTATGTATTTAAAATTACAAGAGAGCGTGATGAATTCGATGTTGCTTCAGTAATTGTAGGACGTGAATCAGAATTTACATGTTTCGTCCCGGTAGTGTACGTAAATGACTCTGAAAAGATGTATATTATGCATAATGCAGATCCACTTCCACAACAATATAAAACTGCTATTGATAATTTTTATGCTCGTTACACTAAATTTGCATTAGAGATGCAAGGTGAAGTTAGTATTTTTGATTATTTAGATGCAGAAGGTTCTCGAGAAACAGAAAGAACATTAGTTGATTTTTTGAGAAGATTACAACAACAAGTAGAACGAACAGGTATTGCAGAATTTGATTTAGATCTAGACTTTAAATCAGACAACGTAATGTTATATCAATCAAAAATGGTATTAGTTGATTGGTAAATATTTATTAGTATACGGAATAACGATATGAAATTATTAAATTTATTAAACGAAGTAAGATATAAAACGGTATTAAACAAATTATCGCCGAATCGTAAAGAACCTAAGGCTATCGTTGCTCTTCGTGTTAAACGTGTTGAAAGAGGCGGTAGTGGGGCTGAAATAAATGTTACTACAGAAGAACTAATGGATATTTTTAGATCTAATGATTTCCCTACTAGATACAGAACTTCTAACTATGTTTATCAAGTAGAAATGAAAAAATCGAAAAACAATAAACGAGTAGCAATTGTTAATATTTTTAACACAGATAATTTACCAGACGATATTAAGTTAAATGAGCCGGCTGACTTTGATTTAAATGGAGCTAAAGTTTATCTTATGACGCCTGATGCAGTTAGGTTTAAAGTTGATGTAGAAAAAACAGACACTAAAGTAGACACTAAAGTAGACACTAAAGTAGACACTAAAGTAGACACTAAAGTAGACACAAAGAAAACTAATACAGTTTCTATTCCTCCTGGAACACCTTTATTAAAACGAGGGTCTCGTGGAGAGTCTGTAAAACAACTTCAAACATTATTAGGATTAACAGGCGACAGTGTTGATGGTAAATTTGGGGTTGAAACTTCTTCATGGCTTACAATTTGGCAAGATGAACATAATTTATCAGCTGACGGAATTTATGGTCCGAATACCGCAGCAGCAATGAAAAACGATATGGTAGTGGTTAAAGATCAAGCGAGAGCTAAACGGCTTACTATCGCATTACGTAATGCAGATAAACAAATAAAACAAACTAAACGTTCTGATCTGTTACTAAAAGCGCTTAAGGCGTCAGGCGTAGTTCCGCATGCGGCTGAATCTACTGCAGTAGCAGGGATGAATCATAACGATATTGCATTACGATACCAAATTAATCCAGATGCTGTTACAACTGACATCTCAAAATTTTTTACGAAGTAATTACAAAATAAGTTATGGCAAAAAATCATTGGAACTCAAAATCAAAAACGAGACAAGAAGCATACAAATACGGTTATAAATCTGGATTAGAACATAAAGTAGCAGAAACTCTTAAAGAAATTAATTATCCAGTTAATTACGAAACTGAAACACTTCATTATATAGTACCAGAATCAAAACATAAATATACACCTGACTTTGTATTTACACGTAAAGACGGAGGAACTATGTACATTGAAACGAAAGGCAGATGGACTACTGCAGATCGTAAAAAAATGAAACACGTTTTACAATCTAACCCTGGTATTGACATTCGCATCGTATTTCAAAATGGAAATCAAAAAATTTCAAAAGGAAGTAAAACTACATATGAATCTTACGCACTGAAGATGGGTATAAAACATGTAGCAAATAAAATGATTCCAGCTGAATGGTTATCAGAGTGTTGTCAATTAGATGAAATTCCAACCGAAAAGAAAACTTTTTTTAATATTTGATTGGAAGTGTGAAAAAAATTCATTATCTTCTAATGTAAGTAATGGCATTTAATTAATTGAATGAATGAAATTTTAATGTAATGAATTCGTTAGACCAGAAATGAAATGTATGGGATGACATAAATTAAATAATATATTATATAATGTTATTATTATATTAATTAGCCAGATCTTTTGAATCGTTCTACAGTTTCATTATATTATATTAATGAAGAATCTAAAATTATTACAATTACTCGAATCAGTACTTGGTAAAGGAAAACCTACATCAGGCAATAATGTAGCATTCTTCTCTCCTTTCACTTCTCATTATAAACCAAAATTAGAAATTAATATTGATACATCTGCAGATGGTGATAATCCATGGCATTGTTGGATATCTGATAAAAAAGGTAGAAGTATTGTTTCATTGTTTAAACAATTAAATCAACCAAAAGAGCGTTTTGAACAACTCGCTAGAATCATTCAAACAACAAGATATCGTTCTGAAAAACAAGAAACTCAAGATACAGTATTACAACTTCCAGAAGAATATCATCCGTTATGGATATATAAAAAGTCATTTGAATATAATGCAGCAATGCATTATTTAAAAAGAAGAGGTGTTACGGTTTTTGATATTATTAAATACAGAATAGGATATGCCGAGTCAGGACAATATTCAGGAAGAATTATTATTCCGAGTTATGATTCTGATGGACATCTTAACTATTTTGTTTCGCGTATTTATCGTGATAGAGAAACCATGAAACATAAAAATCCGTCAGTATCAAAAGATATTATTGGATTTGAAATGTTAATTAATTGGAGAGAACCAATTGTACTTTGTGAAGGTTCATTTGATGCTATTGCAGTAAAACGAAATGCAATACCATTATTTGGAAAACAAATTCAACCAGAATTACAAAAAAAAATTATTGAAGAACATGTACAAGACATTTATATTTGTTTAGATGCTGACGCATTAAAAAATGCGTTAGACATTGCAGAACGATTTATGAATGAAGGATTAAATGTTTACTTCATCGAATTACAAGATAAAGATGCTTCTGAATTAGGATTTGAAGCAATCACAAAACGTATTTCAGAAACTATGCAGATGTCATTTGAAGATTTAATGACAATGCGAATGGGAATGTTATGGAAATAAAAAAGATTGATATTGGCATAGATGCCATTGATAAAATATTTCATGTGTCAGATGTTCATATTAGAACATTAAAACGACATAATGAATATCGTCAAGTATTTGAAACTATGTTTCTAACGATTGCACAAGAAGCGACCGATCGGTCAATCTGCGTAGTTACAGGAGATATTGTTCATTCAAAACTTGATATGTCGCCAGAATTAATTATCATGTTAACTGAATTCTTTAATGGATTTAAGCTACCTACAATTGTTATACTAGGTAATCATGATATGAATTTGAATAATACACATCGAGTCGACGCATTATCTCCAATACTTAACGTTATAAACAATGAAAACATTCATTTTATAAAAGATAATGGTGTATTTGAAATAGGTAGTGTTTTATTTAACCATATGGCTGTTGATGTTGCACCATCAAACTACATAAAAGGAACGGATCTTCCGGAAGATCGTTATTCAATCGCATTGCACCATGGTGCAGTTCATTCAGCTCGAACAGATATTGGGTATGAAATTTCAAACGAACATGTTACCGTAGATATGTTCGCCGGGCATGATTTATGTTTACTAGGAGATATTCACAAATCAAATCAAATACTTCAAGAATATCATATTGTAGATAATATAAAGAAACCACTGACAGTATATCCAGGATCACTGATTCAACAAAATCATGGCGAAGCATTAGGGCATGGAATATTAGTTTGGGATCTTCCTGACAGAACATCTGAATTTATAGATATTGCAAATGAGTATGGATATGTAACATTTGAATTAGAAGGAACGTCGATTATTAATGCACCATCATATGTTCCGAACAAACCACGCATACGAGTTAAATTTAAAGATACGTCTGCTGCGGATATGAAGAAGTTTATTGCAGCTTTACGCAAAAAATATACAGTTGAAGATATTTCTATCCAACGAATAACAGATATGTCAGCTACTAATAACGCTGCGAATATCACAATTGGAAATGTTCGAGATGTTGAATATCAAAATACACTTATTACAGAACATATTGATCATAATTATCCACAGGCAACAGATGCAGAAATTGATGCTATTCGACATATTAATAGATCGACAAATTCAAAATTACCAGTATTAGAATCAGTTCGAAATATTACATGGCATCCTGTGTCGTTTGAATTTTCAAACATGTTTTCATACGGAGAAAATAATCATGTTGATTTTACAAAACTCCAAGATGTTGTAGGATTATTTGCACCAAATACATCTGGTAAATCATCATTATTAGATGCAATGACGTATATTATTTTTGATAAATGTAGTAAAACTGGTAAAGCAAAAGAAGTTCTTAACAACAAATCAGATCGGTTCTATGGAAAGTTTGTGTTCGAAATGAATAACATTCAATACACAATTGAACGTACTGGAATTAAACAAAAGTCTGGCCACGTAAAAGTTAATGTTGAATTTTATTCTGAGACTGAAAATCTTAATGGCGAGGAACGTAGTGATACAAATAAAAATGTTAGAAAGTATTTAGGAACATATGATGACTTTATCTTAACAGCATTTTCATTACAAAATGATCAGAGTAATTTTATTAATAAATCACAAAGAGAAAGAAAAGACTTATTATCACAATTTTTAGACATTACAGTGTTTGAACAATTATATCAACTTGCATCTGAAGATATAAAAGAAACTGCTGGCAAACTAAAAGAATATAAAAAGACTGATTTTGCACAAATTATTTCTGATGCTGAAGAAATTATTTCAAATAATATTGATGCAATATCTGAATGTGAACAACAAGATACCGACGCCCAGACTCAAAAAGATAAACTTCAAGATGATTTATTACGACAAGTTGAAAGCAAACAACCAACTACTTATACTGGTCCGTCTAAAGATTTATTAGTTCAAACTGAAAAACAACTTTTAGATAAGATTGGAGTATTGCAAGACGACATTACTGAACTAGAAGAAACTATTGAATCAACTAATACTATTATTTTAGAAACAACCACAAAACTTGCAGAATATGACAGTGAAGAAATTAACGCCGGATGGGAATTATTAAGATCATATACAGAAAAAGTCGTACAAGGGTCTGCAAAAATAAAAAAACAACAAGGAATTATCGATGCACACGAAGAAAAAATACAACATCTTGACACACACGAATATGATGAAGAATGTAAATACTGTACATCAAACGTATTTGTTAAAGATGCACTCGAATCAAAAAATAAAATTAGTGAAGAGCGAAAAATATTAGCAGATCTGTTAGAACAACAAGAAAATATTTTAGAAGAACAACAAGCATTAAAACATTATGAAAAGTTGTCTGAAGAAATACATAATTTAGTTTCAATTGAAAAAACATCAACTGATGAATTAGAAAGATATGAATTAAAACTTCAAATAATAGAAAATGAAATGCAGACTAAAGAATCTGAATTAGAAGCTTGTTTAGATCGGCAAGAACAATATACAATTAATCAGTCTGCAATTGAAACTAATGAAAAAATTGAAGAACAAATTAAATTAATTAAAAATTCATTAGAACTAAATAAACAAGAAATAACAAAAATTACAACACGCATTAAGACATTGCATGGTGAAATTGAAGTTGCAAAGACACATAAAAAACATGCACTTGCAAATTTAGAGTCATATAAAACATTAGAAACAGAATATAAAGCATATGAGTATTATTTATCATCAATAAGAAGAAATGGCGTACCATATGATATAATTGCTAAAGCTCTTCCAAAAATTGAAGCTGAAATTAACAATGTACTTAATCAAATAGTTGATTTTAATATGGTTCTAAATACAGATGGAAAAAATATTAATGGATATATTATTTATGATGAAGATAACTTTTGGCCGTTAGAATTAACATCTGGAATGGAACGGTTTATCTCTAGTTTAGCTATTCGTGTTGCATTAATAAATGTATCGGCGTTACCACGTCCTAATTTTATTGCAATCGATGAAGGGTGGGGAAGTCTGGACTCAGAACATATAGCTTCAGTAATCAACCTATTTGAATATTTCAGAAACAAGTTTGACTTTTCAATTATTATTTCACACGTTGATTCTATGCGAGATATGGTTGATAAATTACTAGAAGTTAACAAACAAAACGGATTCAGCCAGATTCAAAACACTTGATATTTATAATAAAGTATCTCGTGTATGAAACGTAAAGAAACTGTATTTAAAGGCTTAGACTCTGTTAATGTATTTTTTACTGATAATTCCCTAACATCTCCTGATGTTTTTCGAATTACAGAATTTCCAACACGTTTAACTGCTGGTAAAAATTTAATCAAATTAAAAGGCCATCCTACTAATTTACAAATAGGTTCATACCTAAATATCGAAATACTAGATTATAATGGTGATCCGGTTTATTATGAAGTAGTTAATTATTTAGATGAAGATAAGTCTCGTATTATTGCAATTTATATATATGAAGACACTTCTCCAGGTACTGCTGTCATAACGTTAGTAGGCGAGCTAACTGGAATTAACGGACAACCAGTTCCACAACAATGGCAAGGTGTAACAAATGTAAAGTGGTCTAGAACAGTTGAAGTTAATCCAACTATATCAAATGATACTGAAATTATATTTGATTCAGTTCCTTCCGCTTCACTAACAGAACAAGTAGGAGTACAATTAGATAGGACATATCCAGGTAATCAACAATTTCCTACATACACAACCGGCACGGTACGATATTTTTCATATAACAATGTACCTGCGTTTGAAATACAAGGCGGATTATTTAATAAAGAAATGGAAGGTGGTACTATAACAGTTTCATCTCCTGTAAATCTTACTCCTACGCCCCAATATACACCTGGAACGACAACATATAAAACAACAGTAAGAAAAGTATTGTCTGATACATTAATGTTGTTAGACGATGAGTTTAGGGTATCATCATCTCAATCTATATTTACACATACATATACTCAGTTTGACTATTCATCATTTTCTATAATATATGAAGCAGACCCAGTATATACACCAACTCAAAATTCTGAATCATTTGCAAATATATCATTATTCGGATTAGAACCCGCAACAGGAGATGTTAGCAGAATTAAAATATTTTTGAATGGAAATGGGAGTATCGGCACATGGGAACAAATCAATGACATTGAATTGGAAGAAAATGAATTGTTTATTGACGAGGCAAATGTATTTCCTGATTTTAAACTAGGATTAATTACTTCACAATCTGTTATTGACACATATTGGGAATCAAAATACTATTCTGGTTTTACCGAAGGTAGTTCTCCTTCATTAACTTGGACTTCTTCGAGTATGTCAAATGCAGTTCAAGTAGTTACTGGGAGTATTGGAGATATTACTGCATATAACCAAGTATATACATTGCAAACTAAACCGGCGTATGCAGCAACATTTGTTTCAGAATCTTCATATAAAATTACAATTGATGCAATAGGTACGAGAGGTAGTGTCAGTGGTAATAACAACCCAAAATTAAGTATATTTTTATCAGGGTCTGCATTTCCATATGATAGTACAGATATTTTAAATCAAGAACTACCAACTAAATTAGGTGTTCGTGTAGGGGAACTTGAAGTAACAAGTAATTCACAAAGATTTGATGATACTATATTTGAATTTGAAGCTCCGCGTACTGGCACTGCTTCATTAATTTTTGTTATAGAGTCTGGCGGATGGACATTTTCAGATATACGTACGACTACAGATAACGATCCAGGTTATACTCCTGCATATTCAAAAATACGTACGGAAGTACCAACAAAGCATAAATCTTCAAATCAATATCGTTTTAGAATTGATTATTTTAATGTAGATGGAGTTAAAAGTAAACAGTCTTCTTATATTAATAATGTAGATTGGCAGGGCGGAAATCGTTATATTGATGGCGATTATTCAATGATAACTGGATCATTATATGTTGCGGATTCTTTAGAAACAGGTATTGCGATATCAGGACTTAAAGATACTGGATTTGTACGAAGCTTAGGATATTCTGGATTTGAATATGGAGATCCTGGGTTTTTAATTTGGTCAGGTAGTGCATTGTCGGGTAGTTCTGGAACAAAAGGCGGAGTACCATATTCTGGCGTTGGCTTAGAATTATATGCAAATACTGAAAATTATTTTAGATTTTCAACTACAGATTCTGAATTAGATGTACGAACACAAAAATTCTTTGTAGGAAATTCATCAACATTTATTTCTGCATCAGATGGAAATTTAGAAATCTCATCTTCTGGATTAAATATATATAATGGAGATATTACCGCATCTGCGATACAAGTTATATATAACGGCTCGACAATGTTAGATACATCAACTGGATTTTCAGATGGTCGTAATATTACTAGAACAATACCAATTACAACTAAAGGTGAATCAATTCTTCTTCATCAAATTCCTGGAGAAAAATTTATGGGTGTTATATCACAAGTTGATTTAACAGGCGGCGATATAACAGCATCATTTTCATTATTAACCGGTACCGGGTTTGATGATATAAATAAGGTTAGTGGTAGTTGGGGTACTCTGCCCGGATCTGCAATATCGACGGCGTCGATAGTAACATTTGAATTTGAATGGGCTGATTTATTAGGTGTAGGTCCAGACACATTTGGTATTTTGAGTATAACTGGTAACGGTCTCTCATCAGGAGCAGGAAATATGTCTGTATTTTCATATAGAAATTTTAGTTCATTAGGGATTAGTTTTATTCCCAATGTATATGTAGCTTCATAATATATTTTAAAACTTTAACATTTAGTATTATATACTGATGAATAAAACTGTATTATATTTATATAAAATAGGCATTCGAATGAAATCAATACTACAAGAATTTAAACAAAACTTAACAGAACAAACACAAAATGTTACTGTTTTATTTCCAGGTGGGTTTAAACCTATAACTGGAGCACATTTAGCACTTGCTAATCGTTATGCAGAAGACCCACAAGTACAACAAGTAGTAATGCTAATTGGTCCGAAAGAAAGAGATGGATTTACCCGAACACAAACGATTCAAGCATTCAACTTAATGAATTCAAATCCAAAGCTTCGAATACAACCAACAGAATTCAATTCTCCTATTATGGCTGCATATGAATATTTATTTGCATTACCAGAAGATACTACCGGACAATATGCAATGGCTGCATCAGCAAAAGGCGATGACTATGTAAGAACTAAGTCATTTGTTCCTAATGTAGACAAATATAAAATAACGGGAGATAAAAAAGGACGTAAAATTCCACAAGGTGTTGATGCCATTGAATTAACTGCAAATGCAGACCCAATTACATATCCATCTGGAGAACCTATATCAGCAACAGCAACTCGAGCCGCAATTTCTGACGGTGATTATAATATATTTAAACTTTCATATCCTGGTATAACAGATGAAATTCTTAAAAATGTATGGGAAATATTTACAGGCAAAATGATTGAAAGTACATTTTCTCGAGAATGGTGGACGTCTCAAATGCAGGAAGATATTAACGCATTTGTAGAAGGATATATGGATTCTAAAACTGCAGAGAAACATAAAAAGAAAATAGAAAAACTTCGTAAATTTTTAAATAATAATACCGGCAAAGATTTTATATATGACTTTGATA
>Ga0099847_1000450_pt1 | contig 13963 bp, 19 predicted proteins | sample CB_VirMetaG_2_FD_78178 | JGI IMG/M metagenome (GOLD analysis project Ga0099847, IMG submission 78178) | Freshwater to marine saline gradient viral communities from Chesapeake Bay - CB_1504_2 Viral MetaG | ecosystem: Environmental > Aquatic > Marine > Coastal | place: USA: Chesapeake Bay...
AGAACCTCTCTAGCGACCTCAGAGCCGTTCAGATCCTCGTTCTCACACGGTGATAGGGGACAGTCCACGGAGGACATTGATTGGCTTAGAAGGCTGTTCCCGAAGGTTGAGAAGGATGTCTATCTAGAGGATGAGTTTTTACATATTTACAGATGGTCTAACAAAACCACCGAGTCTATCCTATAATACGGCAGGAGATTACTATGAAAGCAGATAGAGTATTAATGTGTTTGAATAATAACCCGATTTACACGGGTTTTTGGAATGTATTTTCCCCTGTTTGGAAAAAAAAGTGGGGAGTTATCCCTACTTTAATTTTTGTAGGAACTGAGGAAGAGTTGGAGAGTAACAACTTCTCTACCGAGTTTGGAGAGATCGTCAGGCTAGACCCCGTACCAGAGGTGGTTACTGATCCTAGTTTAGATTGGTCAGTTACTTGGGCACTTTACTATGGCACCTCCTTGTTTCCTGATGATGTGTGCTTTACTACGGGGATTGATCAAGTCTTGCTATCTGACCGATATTTCAAATGGATTGACTCAGTAGAAGACGATAAGTATGTAATTGGTTTTGCAGATGCATATGATAATTATGATCTAAATACCTTAGGATATAAGAGTAAGAAAGAAGGCTTTTTCTTCCCCACTTCCCATCAATGTGGCAAGGGTAAAACTTTCCAAGAGATTTTTCAATTCGAAGACACTTGGGAAGCCGAGGCTAAAAAAGTATTTGCCAAACGGCATGAATATGATGTGGTAGGTAGGCAAAATCTTTGGGGACTAGACGAGACCTACGCATCGGATAAGATTGCTGAGTGGGAGGACAATGAGAAGAGACTAGTACGAGTTAGAAACTTTTGGTCAGATGTCTTTCCTACCAGAATTGAAAGAGGTGGAAAGAACATGTCATTCAACCCAAACTCTCTCAAAGCTGGCGCATATTTTGAACTTCACTCACCCAGACCCTATGAGCAGAACAAAGAGTTTGTGGACCTAGTACTAAAACATCTTAACTAATGAAAACACTATTAATCGGTTATGGAAACATAGCCAAAATCCATGCCAAGTATCTGGAGGCAGGAGGTAAGCAGTGGGATTGGTATGATCCACATGTAGACGGAGGGATTGATTACCCTGACAACTTAGATTGTTATGATTCAATCTTTATACTCACTCCAGAGAGAACACACTACGACATTCACCAACAACTAAGAAACAGTGGGTATGAACAGAGGATCTTTGTAGAAAAGCCTGCTGCATTGAGATGGGAGGACTTTGGTATATTCAAAGACTCTAATATTTTTGTTGGCTTAGTAGAAAGATATAACCCAGCCGTACAAACCCTACTAAAGCATTGTGACTCTGAAAAGATTATTAATGTAGATTTTAGTCGGTGTTGCGTTGCTGAACATTCCTCGGAGGCATCTCTCGTTGAGGACTTAGGCATTCATGATCTGGATTTGTTTTTACAAATTACTAAGCTGGCTGGATTGGAACATCAGAAATATCGAGCGGCGGTAAGTGACGTAAAGGCCCAACTAGTAGGGAATACTTGTGTAGCAACAATCACTGGCCCAGTAATTGGTCGGTTCATTTGGAGTAAAGATACTTACTTCAAAGAGAGACGGATTGTAGTAAGGCAGAATGACTGCACTTTTGAGGTGGACCTACAAGAGCAGACTGTGGTAAAACATTATTACCACGAAGGTAAAATTGTTTCTGAATCGCTATACGTTGAAAAGTCCTCTCCAATTGCAAATGAACAAAATGCTTTTTTCTGTGGTGATGCCCAAGAAGATATTGAGCAGTCTCATGACTTGCTTTTAAGATTAATTGATATTGAGCAAACGGTAAAAAATAATAAAAAATAAAAAGATGATTAGCACTAATACAATAATTGATGACGGAGCCAAGATAGGTATTAATACTTCTGTATGGCATTTTACACATATTAGATCCACCGCTGTTATTGGTGACAATAGTACAATCGGATCTCACTGTTACATTGATTCAGATGTATCCATTGGCACAGATTGCAAGGTCCAAAGTGGTTGTTTAATTTACCACCCTGCTAAGATTGGTAACGGTGTATTTATCGGACCCGGAGTTAGGATTATCAATGATAAGAACCCTAGAGCAGTTGGAGAAAACGGAGAGAAGCTCACAGATGAGGATTGGTTATGCGAAGGTGTCACCATTGAGGATCGAGCCAGCATTGGAACAGGTAGTATTATCATGCCCGGAGTTACGGTTGGTAAAGGAGCTATGGTAGGAGCAGGATCTATTGTAACCTCTGACGTTCCAGCAGGAGAGGTAGTTTACGGCAATCCAGCAAGAGTGCGATGAAGATTACGTTTCTCAATCACGCGAGCGTTCTCTTTGATTGTAACGGAACGAGGATCTTAACCGATCCTTGGTACAATGGGCCTGCTTTTGATGATGGCTGGAGCTTAATCAATAATGATGTTAAGGATATTAACTCCATTGATTTTGATTATATTTGGTATTCCCACGAACATCCTGATCATTTTAGCATTTCAGATCTAAAAAGTATTACTAATAAACAGAGTAAGACTATCCTGTTTCAGGAGATGGAGGATAAGAAGGTTGTAAACTTTTGTGAGAAGCTTGGGTTTACCGTTCAGGAACTTACTCCCAGCCAAGAGTACAAGATTGGTAATGCGACAATCTGTTGTCAAGCGGTGGGTGGCTTTGATTCTTGGTTATCTGTACGGGATGAGGAGACAGGGTACACTGCACTGAATATAAATGACTGTAGGGTTGAGACGCAGGAACATGTAGACAGCATCCTGCGATTAATTGGACCCGTGGATATCCTACTAACTCAGTTTGGCTCTGCAAACTGGACTGGTAACTCTGGAGATTTAGTAGCAAAGCAAAAGTCTGTAGCAAAAGTTTTTAAAAGGTTGACCGCGCAGATGGAAGGGTTTAAACCTACTTGGTGTATTCCTTTTGCCAGCTTCATTAGATTTTCACATGAGGAGAATCAGTTTTGTAACGAGCATACGGTGTCACTCCGAGACTTTTATGAAAAGTATAAGAGCGAGAGTGACATGGTTATTATGCGTCCGCATGATGTTTGGTCTCCCGCATTCAGTGTCTCTTCTCAAAAAAATCTCCGTGCATGGGAGGAGGAATCAGACCAACCCGCCACCTACACTACACAGACTAAGACTCTCGAAGAGCTACAAAGTGCTTTTTTGGGCATGAGGGTTAGCCTTGAGAAAAACAATGACTGGCACGCTGTGCAAAGTCTAAACTTTAGTTCAGTAAACGTCTATTTAACAGACCTTGACAAATGTTTTGTTTTTGATATCAGAAATACTTCGTTACTACCGGGAACTCAGGACTATGATATTAAGCTAAGTTCTGATTCGCTGTACAACATAATGAAAAACGCTTGGGGAAGAGGCACCTTATTTGTTAATGGGAGATTCTCAACAGGCAATAACTTTAAAGCTTTTGTACAGCAGACACAGATTTACTATGGAAATAATATCGGCCTAGCATTCCCAGAGACTATCTCTGAGTTAGATGTTATGAATCCCGGATCGTTTGTTTTTGAGTTACTGGAGACTACTTAATGCCTGTTGTTGTTAGAAACGCTTTTGAAGATTACGTCAAGCAAACTTATGACCTGAGAGATTGCATTGCCGTATCTAACGGAACGGCAGCACTCATTGCCCCACTATGGTCAATGGACCTTAAACCAGAGGATGAAGTAATCACGACTCCGTTTACCTTCATTGCAACTAGCAACGCCGTGTGCATCGCTGGAGGGAAGCCTGTGTTTGTAGATATTGACCCAGACACGCTTCTTATTGATCCTGATAAAATTGAAGAGGCCATCACGCCTAACACCAAAGCGATCATCCCAGTTCACCTTTACGGAAGAGTATGTGATATGGAAGCAATTAATGAAATTGCGGAACGTCACAACTTGATTGTTATTGAAGACACAGCACAAGCGTTTGGTGCTACTTGCCATGGTGGTGAGTCTGCTGGCATGTTGTCTGACGCAGGAACTTTTAGTTTTTACAAGACCAAAAACATATCCACGTTTGAGGGTGGTATGATTTGTATCCCCAAGAACTCTAAACTTGATGCAGATAAGATTCGTTCTATCTGTGACCAAGGACAAACTGGTAAATACCATCATGAATATATCGGCTTTAATTTTAGGTTAGCCGAGCCTCTTTGCCTGATGGCTTTAGAGCAGATGAAACTGCACATGACGGGGGTAAGAGCAGAGTTAGGTCTTCGTGGGCCTGAGCAGGGACACTATCCTGAGGTAGTATACAACCAACCAGTCTATAAAAGACTAGGTATTACAGGCGACTGCCCTATCGCAGAACGCACTGCCAAAAGTATTAAGAACAAAACTTTCAAATGAAAACACTATTAACTGGAGCGAACGGATTAGTTGGCTCCATGATTGACGCAGACCTACGGATCTCAGGAAGGGATGAAGTAGACCTTAGAGATTGGCATAGTACGGAGAAATACTTCAAGTCGCATGACATTGACACCGTAATCCATACAGCAGCCCGTGTCGGAGGCTTGGGAGCCAACTTGAATAACATGGCAGACTTCTACTACGATAACATTTTGATTAATTCTAATGTGTTAGAGGCTTCTAGGAAGTACAATGTTAAACGGGTGGTATCGTTTTTATCAACCTGCATTTTTCCTGATGATGTGGAGTACCCCCTAACTGAAGATAAGCTACACCAAGGCGAACCTCACTCTTCAAACTTCGGGTATGCCTATGCCAAAAGAATGCTTGAGGTCCATAGCCGAGCGTTAAAGGTTCAACATGGTTTGGATTACATCTGTGTAATCCCTACTAATATTTATGGACCTCACGATAACTTCAACTTAGAAGACAGCCACGTTCTCCCAGCTTTGATTCATAAATGCTATTTGGCTAAGAGAGATAATACTGATCTGCATGTGTGGGGCAGCGGAAAGCCTTTACGAGAGTTTATTTTTTCCGAGGATGTGGGAAGGCTTACTAATCTAATTTGTGAAAACTACACGGGGACAGAACCGCTAATTTTGTCCACAAGCCAAGAGGTAAGCATTCGTGAAGCTGTTTGTGCTGTAGCTGAAGCCATGGGGTTTGAAGGCAACATTGTTTTCGATGATAGCAAACCAGATGGTCAGTATAGGAAGCCGACTTCAAATAGTAGGCTGCTGGATTTTGCACCCGAGTTTGAGTTTACCCCTTTTAAAGAAGGTGTAAAAAAGACCGTAGATTGGTTCGTAGAGAACTATCATAAGTGCAGAAAATGAGAAGAAAACTAAGAGCGTTTATTACAGGCATCAGCGGTCAAGATGGTTCCTATCTAGCCGAATTTCTGTTGGAGAAGGGTTACGAAGTATGGGGCCTTTTGCGGAGACACTCCGTCCCAGAGAATCAAACCAGTAGGCTTAATGAGATAGGCATCTTCAGCCACCCAAACCTAAAGTTAGTGTATGGGGATCTTCTAGATATGCCCTCCCTATTACACATTTTGCAAGATGCAAAGCCTGATGAAATCTACAACTTAGCAGCACAGTCGCATGTTAGAGTAAGTTACGACCAACCAGCCTTCACAACTATGGCTGATGCAAATGGAGTTCTTAACTTACTAGAGGCTGCTAGGGTTCTATGCCCACAGGTGAAGATTTACCAAGCAGGTTCTTCTGAGATGTATGGTAATGAGCATGACGAGGATGGTTATAGGCGCGAGACTACACTGATGAGGCCCGTTAGCCCCTATGCTTGTGCCAAGCTATACGCATATAACCTGTGTAGAGTTTATCGTTCTAGTTATAATATGTTTATCGCTAATGGCATTTTGTTTAACCATGAATCACCACGCCGAGGTCTAAACTTTGTAACTAATAAGATTGTAGATGGTGCTATAAAAATTAAGCAAGGCAAATTGAAGACGTTGGCTCTAGGTAATCTTGACGCTACCCGAGATTGGGGACACGCAAAGGATTATGTGAGAGCCATGTGGTTAATGTTACAACTTGACAATCCAGACGATTTTGTTTGTGCTATGGGTGAGTCTCACTCTGTTAGGGATCTATGTGGATTAGTATTCTCTAAGTTGCGACTGAACTACGAGGATCATATTACCATTGATCCAAAGTACTTTAGACCTACTGAGTTAACAGACTTAAAGGGTGACTGCACTAAATTAAAAAACCTCACGGGCTGGGAGCCTGAGTATTCTTTTGAAAGGATGATTGAAGAAATGGTGGATGCTCGACTATCATAAGGCCATGAGAGTAATCTACACTAAACTATCTAAGAATGCAAAGATTCCCCAGCGAGCAACTGAGGGGTCTGCTGCTTTTGATTTACATTCTGTAGAGAATGTGTTCATCCCACATGGGGAAACTGCGTTGGTTAGCACTGGCCTATCTATGGAGATTCCAAAAGGCTGGAAGGGTGAGATCTATTCACGAAGTGGGCTAGCTTCTAAGGGTATTTTTGTAGGCAATTCACCCGGTAAGATTGATTCAGATTACCGTGGGGAAATTAAGGTTATCATCCACAACACGCGGCGAGAGATTGTAGGTATTCATGCAGGTGACCGAATCGCACAGTTTGAGATCAACCCCGTCCATGACATTGAATGGGAAGAGGGGGAGCTAGACGAAACTGATAGAGGAGAGGGTGGCTTTGGTTCAACAGGTTCATAAGCATCAGACTATTGCTCTTAGTATGATCGTAAAGGACGAAGAAGAAGTAATTCTTCGTGCTTTAAACTCTGTTCGTCATATTGTAGATTACTACTGTATTTGTGATACAGGCTCTTCTGATAACACTGTCAAGATTATTAGAGATTACCTTAAGGAGAATAACTTTGAGGGTAAGGTGTACAAGCGCAACTGGGTAGACTTCGCTCATAACCGTACCGAAGCAATCGAGCGTGCGTCTGGTAAATGTGATTACATTATGACACTGGATGCGGATGAAGTTTTGGCTGTATATGACGGCGTTGAGCCAGACCTAAAAAAGAGGATTGTAGCTCTTCCTAAGTTGGAAAGTGATAGGATTAATGTAGATACTTGGCAACCCGCCATTACCTTTCAGCGGACTCAATTTATGAAGGATTCGGCTGGACCTTGGAGATGGGAATCACCTGTACATGAAGTTCCCGTTAGCCCCAACGAAAAATCTTTTGACACCTTATCTGGTGTTTGTGTAATTCCTCACAAGGATGGGGCTAGAGCTAAAGATTCTAACCGATTCTTATGGGATGCTTTTTACTTTGAGAAAGAGGTCGTAAAAAATCCCGAACATTGGAGAGCTTGGTTTTACTTAGGCCAATCCTACCACGATGCAGGTAGACTTGATCAAGCTGTCACTGCCTATTTACACAACGCCACCAATACTCAATGGGCTGAGGAGAAGGCTACATCTTACCTCAGAGTCGCTAGGATTAACCACCAGAGGCTACGGGATGGTTTTGATGCTGCGCTACCTTATTATTGGAAAAGCTATGATGCACACCCTAGGAGAGCAGAAGCAATCTATGAGATTATCAGGCATTATAGAAAACAGGAGATGTATATTTTGGGAGCTAAGTTAGCACCCCTTATGCTAGACACTCAAGTGTCTGGGGATTTACTCTTTGTAGAGACTGAGATTTATAATTGGAGAGCTAAAGACGAAGCATCCATTTGTTATTACTGGACATACCAGTTTGAAAAAGCTGTTAAATATGCGAAAGAAGCTTTACAGTTCCCCAACATACCTGAAGGGGAACGAGATCGAATCAAGACAAACTTAAAGCATTCTGAGGATGCATTAAATAAACAACAGCAGGCCAATGGAGGCTTACAGGAATTACTACAGAGGCGACAAATAAGTCAAGCCTGCAAGGAGACTAATTAGACATATGGAAAAGAGAAGAAGAGTAGAGTACATTTGGTTAGATGGAAATCACTCCCTACCAAAACTTAGATCTAAAACTAGATTTGTAGACGTTACGAACGAAGTTCCAAAATGGAACTTTGATGGAGGCTCAACTGAACAAGGTGACCTACTAGATTCTGATAGATGTCTGGTTCCCGTTAGAGCATACAAAGATCCATTCAACGAGGATGGTCTAATGGTGTTATGTGAGGTTGAGTACTACACTGGCGCACCACATGAATCTAATTCCCGAAAGCACTTGTATGGCTTAATGAAGGAATGTAGGGAAAGGGAGTACTTGACTGGCATGGAACAAGAATTCACCTTTATCAACCCCGCCAACATGGAACCTTTAGGCATGTTGCTTAGTCCGCAAGCCCAAGGGCAGTATTATTGTGGCGCAGGCTGTATGAATGTTATTGGTAGATTTATTGTTTCGGACTTTGAGAAGCGTTGCGTTGCTGCTGGTATCCACATTGATGGTATTAACGCGGAAGTTATGCCGGGACAATGGGAATGGCAGACGGCGGCACAAGATCCTCTCAGGACCGCTGATGACTTGTGGATGTCTAGGTATATTCTGGAGCGAGTCGCAGAGATTCACGCAGTAATTATCTCCTATGACCCGAAGCCTCACCCAGACATGAATGGTGCGGGATGTCATACTAATATCTCTACGAAGAAGATGCGGAAGAGGTTCGTCGATGATCATATAGATGATGCTTCATTTATACTGGAGGCAGATCACTTGGAACACATTAAGGTTTGCGGTGAAGGTGTTGAACGTAGGATGACTGGTGATTGTGAGACTTCAGACTTCAAGGAGTTTTCTTTGGGAATAGGCAATAGAGGAGCATCGGTTCGTATTCCCCAAAGAGTAGCCATTGACGGAAAGGGGTATCTTGAAGACCGCAGACCTTGTGCAAATATTGACCCCTATAAGGTGCTTTATTCGCTTATATCCTCACTAAATAAGTCAAAGATACTATAATAGGTCATGGATAACGCTGTATTAAAACGACTTAAGAACGCTGGTTTGCTGTCTGAGCAGGTGCCCGATCTGGGCTTTGTTGGGACTGGGAGCTATGCCCTGAATAAGATTATTTCAGGACAATATGATAAGGGCATCCCCATCGGAATGATTACTCAATTCCATGGAGAAGCCTCGACTGCTAAAACTGTTTTTGGTACGCATATTTTGAGGGAGGCACAAGAAAAGGGTTACTACTCTATGATGGTCGATTCGGAAAATGCGTATAACCCAAAGTTTGCTTCGCATCTGGGAATTGATCCAAAGAAGTTGATCTATGCTGCACCCGAAACTTTGGAGGATTGCTTCCAAGTTATCGAGGACACAATTGTTGCCATTCGTGAAACTGATAAGGATACCCCGATTGTGGTTGTCTACGATAGTATTGCGGTGTCACCATCAAAAGCAGAATACGAAGCAGAGAACTATGAGGGGAACAACATGCAGGGTGCGGTGAGAGCCAAATCTACTGGTGCTTGTTTGCGAAAGATCAACCCTCTAATGCGTAAGCATAAAGTGGCTCTGGTTATTATCAACCAAATCAGGAATAAAATTGGTGTAATGTATGGTAGCCCAGACACGATGGCAGCAGGTGGTAAGTCTCTGGAGTATTACCTTGGGGTAAATCTTAAGTGCATCTCTAATAAGACTAGTGATCTGCTAAAGGATGACAATAAGAATGTTATGGGTATTCAGGGAAGAGTTCGCAATACTAAGAACAAGTGTTCCATCCCATTTAGGGAGTGTGAGTTTGAGCTAAAGTATGACGAAGGATTGAACCCTTATTCTGGATTGCTCAAGCAGGTGGAGGACGAAGGTCTTGTAGAGCGTAACGGCGCATGGTATACGGTGAAGGAATCGGGTAAAAAGTTCCAATCCAAGGAGTTCGTAGAGTTGCTGCAACCCCCTGTAGATGCAGGGTTTACATCAATTGCGAAATTTCTTGGTCTTGAGGCTTGACATTCGGTGAAAACTTGCTATAATAGGTCACGAACAAAAGGAAATTGAACATGAGCAACACAAAAAAAGATAACACGGACAACTTCATGGAGGCTCTTACTTCCATGATTGATGACCTATTCAGTAATACTCTTTCCAATAAGGAGAAACCTATGCAAACCGAAAATGCTCCCGTTGTGGAGCAGACCGATAACTCTGTTTATGAGTCTATCGAAGATTATACTGCTAAGACTGGTAAGCGATTCCGCATGACCAAAGAGCAGAAGAACCGTAACCTTTCCCGTGAACAAGCCTTTACCGAAACCTTTGGAGATAACTAAGATGATTAAGAACGAAGAAATGATTCGTCAATACGCCCCCGCTGCTTTTGCTACTACCCCAGAAGAGGGTCGAGTATCTGACCGATACTCTTTCCTTCCCACCACTGACATCCTTGAGATCCTTCAGGATGAAGGTTGGACTGCGTGGAGAGCCGAGCAGGTAAAGTCCCGTACTTGGTCAAAGGAACACGCCAAGCACATTATCCGTCTTCGTCACGAAGACTTGAATGTTGAAGATTTTGGTGTTGGTGATTCCTTCCCCGAGATGCTTCTTATGAATGCTCACAACGGTCTGGGGGGCTACACCCTTCAGGGTGGTATCTTCCGCTTGATCTGCTCGAATGGAATGGTGATCTCGGAGTCGGACTTCGGTAAGATCCACATTCGCCACATCGGCTTTGAAGCCAAGCAGGTGCAGGATGCATCCCGTCAACTTATCGCTAATTCTTCGCAAATTGCGGAAAAGATTGATAACTGGCAGACTGTGCAGCTTACTTCCCGTGCCAAGCAGGACTTCTTTGCTGACGCTGCTCGTCTGCGTTGGGAGAACCCCTCTCAGGATCTAATCCATGAGGTGTCGAACATTCGCCGTGAAGCCGACCGTGGGGATGACCTGTGGCGCACGTTTAACGTAGCTCAGGAGAACCTCCTTCGTGGTGGTTTCCGTAACGGTGAGACGAACCGAATGGTCCGTCCCATCTCAAACATCCAGAAGGATGTAAAAATTAATTCGGAACTGTGGGATCTCGCTAGTACATATAGTGAGAGTCTTTCTCTCAACTAACCCCTGTTACTTTTTTTCTAAATGGGAGGGGGTTAGTATCCCCCTCCTTATTTTATACTATGAGCGATTTCGAAACTCCTCTTTACAGAGAATCGGACGGAACGTATATCTCGATAGCCCAAATGCATTTTTTCCTTAATAGGAAGGAAGGCAAGACTAAGTTTAAGAGTGGGCACGAAGACTTCTTCGAATACTATAACCTGTGTAGGGTATATAATTTAGTGTCTGAGATGATGAAAGAATCACCTGAGTGCGCTATAATGTATTGGGACGAAAAGCAAGGAGTAGTCTCAATGGGATTCCCTACTGATGGTTCAGTAGCAAAAGCCTTAGCAGGTATCGACCATGCTGGTGTAATAGATGATGACGATGAAGAGGATGATGATTTCGGAATCTTCAACAAGAAGCCTTGGGATAATGGGTAGAACATACAAACACGAAAAGGATTGGGGTCGCCCCCTTAAAAAGAAACCTGATAGAAAGAAGAGTAAGGAGCGATTACCGTTACCTACTCAAGATCGAGATAAGACTATTCAGGAGGACGAATATTCTGAGTATGATGATCTCGAACAAAAAACCTTAGATGAGGAGTTTTATGACAGACGCAATAGAAATTAATTATGATCCCATTGTGGACTGTGCATGGCTTCCTGATCAAGAGGTAAGACTGAGTGAGTATAACAAAATGATTACTCACTTTGTTCAACGCTATATTGCGGAGAAATTAGATGCCAAGCAACTACGTCCTGAAGAATTCCCCTATGGATCGCAACAGACTGCAAAAAGTCTGTAAATCACTCATTGATGAGGCTAACGAAGATAGAAAATTAGCCTTGGAAACACATCGCTTCTTCAGAGCGATGTTAGATGAGAACCCCCAAGATGGTACTGCAAAGAATTTGATGGTAGATTGCCTCAAGCTCGCGCAGACCTCTAAAACCAGCACCCTCAAGGTGGTCGATCTGCTTATTAAGCTAGAGGTTGCCATTTCTAAGGGTTCTGATAAAACTGAAACCGATTCCCTTTACGCGCAACTAGACAACTTATCAGACTAAATTGAACGACAAATTCTACAAAGTAATTTGTGAGGAGATCAACCTAGTTCTCCTTATTAAAAAGCTAACCATCAAAGATGAGCAGCGTGCATACTTCTCAATCCGTAAGAAGCTGCAAGATCTCGATAAACCAATCAGCATTGAGAGCTACATGTCTCATGTGATTAAGAGTTTCTTGCACAAGGCTGAGGAGTTCTACGGTAACCTGCCAGAAGATAGTGAGGATAGGTTGATGATTATTAAGGCAGTATACCTGTCAATCATTGAGGCTTATCCTCCGTTTGATCTTTCCTTTGTTTGCTCTGACCTAAACAACAGCACGTTCATGGATGATCTACTGGGTGACCAGAAGATCGCTGATTTGCTTGCAGAGAGAATGGGGGACGCTTCGGCATCACCTAGATCTCTCAAGTCTATCCGCACTCTGTCGGACGTTAAACAGCTTGACAAGTACCTTAAAAAGAATGTCATTGGGCAGGATGAGGCTATCGACAGTATGGTCAATGGCATGAAGCTCATCGCCAGCGGGTTGTATAAGAGTGGATCATTTTTCTTCATCGGACCTACAGGTGTAGGTAAGACTGAGCTTGCTAGGCTTACAGGAAATAAGTTCAGCGGGAAGTTTTGGAAGATTAACTGTGCTGAATATGCACAACCACATGAGTATGCCAAACTAATTGGTTCTCCTCCCGGTTATGTTGGGCATTCAGAAAAAAGCCTCATGGCTGAGAAGGCAGAGGAGTCTAATCGCTGGGTTATCCTGTTCGATGAGATTGAGAAAGCCCACCCCAAGTTCTATGATTTCTTGCTATCTCTTTTGGATGACGGAACAGCCACAGACAACATGGGCAGAGTATTAGATTTCTCTGAGTCAATCTTTATCTTTACTTCTAACCAAGGTATTAAAGACCTTAAGCTAGGTAAGACATTAGGTTTTGGTAATAATACTGTCACAGTAGACAAGTGTAAGGAAGAGATCACCAAGTCTGTTAAGAGTAAGTTCCCTGCGGAGTTTATGAACAGGATCGACAACTATGTATTCTTCAACACCCTTAAACCCAGTCATGTGAAGAAGATTGCAACTTTGTCTCTCAACAGTCTGCCTATTAAAAAGCATAAGATCTTGCTGGACTATATTGCAGAAAACGGATACTCAGAAGAGTATGGTGCTAGAAATATTAAGCGTTTCATTAAAAATAAGGTCGCCACAGTAGTTGCAGATGCGTTACTGGAGCGAAGACTTCCTATGAAAAAGGGTGACCTATACACTCCAAAGATCGTTGAGGGAAAACTGACCCTCGCTGATCTGGAGAAAGATGAAATGACTATGGACCAAGCCGCAGGGTAGGCGTGTTACGCCTTTCGTGCATTTGGAACTTCGCTACCTTGCCCTCCTCTAAATTTATTTAGAGGGGGGCATTTTTTCCCAATGCTATATAATTATATGAAAAATCTACTCCTAGGGTTGTTTGTTTCGCTGCTACTAACCCCCGCAGCATTATCCCAAAGGGCTTGGCCCCAAGGCCCTAAAGAGGCTCACAGATCCCAGCCTAAAGTTGAGGTACTTATCCACAAGCAAGTTGTGGCTCTCAAGAGAGAAGTTGCCGAACTTAAAAGACAGGTGGCAGAATTAAAGAAGGTGAAGCACTCCCAACGTACCCAAAGGAAGCGTGTGTGGGGTGAAAAGAAGGTCGAGGCTCCTAAGAAGAGACGCAGAGTACCCTCTGCACCTCGACAGAGAAGAAGGCGTTGAATCTAATTAGTATACTGTAGATTCAGCAAACCCCTCTCAAAGAAATTTGAGAGGGGTTTTTATTTGAAAAGAGCACTAGACGATCTATTATATCACACAGGCCCTTAGCTCATCGGTTAGAGC
>Ga0099847_1000454_pt1 | contig 13924 bp, 13 predicted proteins | sample CB_VirMetaG_2_FD_78178 | JGI IMG/M metagenome (GOLD analysis project Ga0099847, IMG submission 78178) | Freshwater to marine saline gradient viral communities from Chesapeake Bay - CB_1504_2 Viral MetaG | ecosystem: Environmental > Aquatic > Marine > Coastal | place: USA: Chesapeake Bay...
AGCCAATCAGGTATTTTAGTGTGCGTAAGCCAATTACAAGATCCAGCTTTAAATTTATCTATATTTATTCTTTTTGGTTCAGATTGGTCGTCTGTCCAAAACAAGAATTTGTCTATTATATTAATACCCGTTATTAAATAATCTTTTGAAAAGTTTAATATGCCGTTCGTATCAATCAGGACAGGTCTAACAAATCCGGTCGTGGTGTCAAGTTCAGTTATTGCACTAACGTTGTCAGACGCAACAAACCAATATATTTTTTCGTTGATATCATTCTTTATAGATCCAACGCATATAGGGTTATCTAGATCATCTATATAATTAGCGGTCCATCCATTTGTATCAACCGCTTTTCCACGCAATTCAACGTTGCCTTTTATATTCTGTAGAGTACCTACGTTAGATCCTTCTGAATTTGCTAAATCTAAATTTAAAGCGTCGCGATACTGGCCCTGAGGCACTAATCGTTCGTCAAGATCTTTATTCATTTTTCCAGTTTGGAAAGAACGGATAAATTCTGGCATATATTAGTGTTTTATTTGTTTAGACTTGCCTCGCATAGTTTGCGAAATTTCCTCTAATTTTATATTTGATAATCTTAATTTAGCATTACGCTTAGCGGCCCTTGCTTCTTTTTTAAACCTCATTACAAGGTATTCTTGAGTATTAGCTCTAGTCGCTAAAATAGCATGCGCAATATGTTTATATATAGCCTCCTCGGCAAATTTATGCACGACCATATCATCTTCGCACCCTAGACCATCACTTATGTATTTTAAAGTTACAATACGATTCGTCATATCAGAGCTAAAGTGTATCAACCCTTTTATTTGGTCAATATAAAACACTCCATTTGATTGAGTATACTGCGGATCTAAACCATATCTGCCTCCAGCAAAATCAGCACGAGTAAGTTCTCTCGCATCTCTACTGTTAGAGTCTACTAATATATCATCATTAGAGTTTTGAAATCTTTCCCAGGTTTCGGATTCCTGCGCATAAAGAATTTCTCCGTTATCATCAAATGTGTATTCGTAATTGCTGTCTTGTATAATCGGTAATGGGTTACTGGTTTTAGAAGTTGGATAAATTATTCTTTCAACACCACTTTCGTCAAGCCAAGTTAGCTTTACATAGTTAACATAGTCTTGAGGCAAAATCATATATAAAGTAGGTGGAACTTCTATCTCCTGCGACTTAATAGATTGCAGGGTATCAAAATTTAACTCTTGAATACCACGCTGTGCATGGAATGCGATGTCAGATCTTTTTACTTTAGATATTATTTTATCTTCTCCAACATAGGCTATAACAAAGTTATTTACAATGTCCTTTAAAGTTATATATTGGTAATCACCATAATCCTCATCTAAGCTATTCCATACACCGTCTGGGCCTTCGTAATACTGTTCGTTAGTTATATTTATTAATGGCATATATTATGATTTTTCTTGTTGGATAGTTTCTACTTCTTCTTGATTGACAGCATTGTACATGTTGAAGTCTTTAATCAAAAGCCCAGATAACTCTAGTATTTTTATTACTAATTCCGTTTCTTCAGAGGGCTCAAGCTCAAAGTCTACCGAATTTGGGGCGTCATACAAAGGTTCGTCAAAAACAATTTGATATGCCCATTGCACAGTAGCTGGTTTTTTAATATAATTACAGCTAACGCTTGATGTAAGCTCTGCATCACCGTATACCTTAACACCCTGTGTGTCTTGAGCGTATATAGGACGCCTATTAACAGGCCTTGTTAATGGAGATAAGTTTATGTATAATAATTCGTTTTGATTAATTCTTTCGGCCTCTACTAACTCCGTAGTAGCTGTAAACCCATCTGTAATGGTATTAGTATATACAATACTTCCTAACCTGTAGAGATCGGTTGGAAGATCAAAGTGAAGACTTGTTTGGTTATATGTTAATAACGCGGATGTTTTAAAAGGGCTTATTTTTTGATCAAGTATGGTTAGCATATCTGAATACTCGGTATCATTGCCGTGTAATCTACCAAATTGATTTATATCATAAAAGTATTGCTCAAATAAATCTTGCTGAGCTTGATTGGCAAACAAGTTAAATTCTTGAGCGGTTACATACCCTCGTTGTTCTTTATTTAATATACCTAAAACTCTTTGATATACTGTGTTTACATTTATTGGCATATTGTTGTTTATTATTGGTTATAGTAATTAGGCCACTATTACAGCGGCCTAGCTACTATAATTAGTGACTTATAATTTTTTAATTATATGTTTGTAAACGTCCATACCTTCATCTGTTTTAAAGAATACTGCTAACGCAGAATATGGATGTTCGTCAAATGGCACTGTCATTAATTTTCGACCGGTTTCGCCATAAGAAAATGTTCTTTGATCTTGTGATAAAGATATAATTCCTTGCTGTACCGCCTTTATACCTATATTTCTTAACTCTACATTTTCATCATTTGCAAGTTGTAAAAACAATATAGGGTTTCTTTTAGCAAAAACTAATCCGTCTCTTTTTAATTCACTAGAAGATAATAAATCTACCCTCTCACCAAACTCCACTCTTAATATTGCTTCTAGCCCTTCAACACCCATCTCCTTAGCGGCTAGCAAAGCTTCAATTTCGTAGTTAATATATTCCACCTCGTTCATTGCTTGCTCTCTTGGCTTGTCTTCAGAAAAATATTTGTTTCTTAAAGGGTGGTATAAAGATAGTAGTTTTTGTAAATTTTGTTGTTCCTTTGGAACATACAACCTTCCGTCTCTAAAAACTATTCTGCCTAAAGTTGATTGCCCTTTTTGCTCGTCCACAAATACGGACTTTTGGTTTGTAGCATATCTTAGTTCTCTTTGATAGCCTAGTTTTTCGTCAAAATATAGTAGAGGAAACTTAGCACTGTGTTTAGAAGCTAAAGAATAAACTATAGGTTTTCCTAATCTATCTGCTAGATTATAAAGCCTATCTTTTATTTCCCATACTGGTTCTAATGGTTGTTGTATTTTTTCTTTTTTTGTAATTTTTGGTTGAGGTGCAACCTCAGTTTTTTCTACTGCTTCAGCTTTTTTCGCCATGATATAATAAAATTAAATAATTAATAAGGGTAATAGCTACCCCCGAAGTTACATCAGGGGTAAGCATTACCTTTTTTATTTGTTATGTCTTATCCTGTAAAATCAGTCTTTTTAAGAATAACAAAGTTGTTAGCTCCTTGAACGCATAATGCTCTTTCTGATAAGAAATTAACATTCATAGCATCCTCTTCGCTTGTGTAGTTACCACCAACAGAACCTGTAATCCAAGATTTTAATCTACGATCGTCAGCTTCAGAAGCTCTGTAGCGTACGTGTAAAAATGGTCGTTGAATATTTTGTCCTAAAATTTGGTCGTAAACCGTAGAAACCCCTGCAGGAACAATAACTCCAAGAACGTCGTTTATCATTCCTCTTGTAGTTGAATCATTTAGGTATTTCCAATCTGTCTTGTAGAAATCGTAAGATCCTCTTCGGAATCCGCTAAATCCTAAGTTAAGCGCCATATCTTCAGAATTTTCAAATACACCGTAAGATGTACCTCCAGTTCCATAAGAATTTTGACCAGCCAACATAATGTCGATATCCAAAGAAGTGCTACGATCTAGGAACAACATGTTCTCTTCAATAGCTCCTTGCTTATCTAACTCTCCTAAGATTAGGTCAAACTCCCCAATACCAGTAGCTGGTGTTGCGTTCGCAAAATCAGGATCATTAAAAGTTAAGCCTCTGCTTTCGATAGCAGCAAAAAGACCTTCAGATCCAGTAAAGCCATTATCACCAGCAGAATCTCCGCCGCCTCCACCGTTGTCTTGTACGGCTTCAATCATAGACATTTCTAGATAATCTTCAAAACGTAATCTAGCTTCATGCTCGGACTTTAGGTACCATAGGTATCCTCCAGTTCCCGCTTCAGTAGTTACTTCAACCCAACCAATTTGAGCAACATCTGAACCATTTACTGCATACTTTTCTCTAAGTATAATAGGCTTGTTACTGAATTGTGTGAATTTAGCATTTGGCTGTGCTGCAACAACAGAAGAACCTTTTTTGTACTCAGAACCATAAACAAATACAGCAACATCAGTAATGTTAGCAGCAGGTGCTGGTAAAAGTGCATTCAAGTCTTGAGCGTTGTATGGAGCTACCACTATGGTTGTAGCTGTGCCGTCGCCTCCAGTTGTTACTCTTGCTTTAACGACAACTCCGTCTTTTGCAATAATAACTGTCTGTCCTGCGTTAATCAATTGTGCTTTTTGAGCTGCAGTTTGTAACCCAGCAGTTCCAGCAGCATCGGCTGTAAATTGGATAGTGTTATTTCCAGCTTGTGCCACTGTAATTGAACAGTCATCCATTGCGATGTGTAATCGCCCTTGCTCAGACCATACAATTTGGTCAGAAGCCATAGGCATTTCTGCTCCTACCATGCGTAAGAATCCAGAAACAGTACGGTTACCGTATCTTTCTACTTCTTTTTCGTACACTTCTGGTAAAAACTGTTGTGTAAAATCCATGTCAGCTAATGAAAGGTAGTTGTCCGCAAACAAACCTTTAGTAGGACGTGGAGTTTGGTGGTTTAATTGGGCACCAATACCCGGACTAGGAAAACTCATAGTATTTTAATTTTAAGTTGTTTATTTTTTTATTTTTACTTTTAATCTGGAAGAATCTACACCATTAACAGATCGCACTTTCCAGCCGTTTTGAAGAGTCGTATTTTCATGAACCCCTCTCGGATCCATATTGACATTCTTCGTTCTAGCCATACTGTCTTTCATAGCATCGGCTTTACCTTGCTCATAAAAGTGCTTTGCGACCGCATCAGGATTCATTGCAGTAAATAATGATTTATGATAACCTATAGCGTCTGACATTTCATTTTTATCGTTTAAGAACCTCTTAACAAAATTATTAATGTCGCTTTGAGTAGTCTTTACCTCACCTGCATTTTTAACATTAAACCTATACTTTTTGTCTCCAACTTGATATTCAAAACCTTTGAAATCTTTATTAAAAACCTGATTGGTTTGATTTAAAAACGTAGTTTTTTGCTGCGTAGCTTCCTCTTCCTGTTTGTTATAGCGGTTGAAAAATTCAACTGCTTTTTGTTGTTCTGGATTTAATTTTGATCCAGCTTTAATTTCTTCGTAATATTTAGACTTTAATCCATTTAAATGATTCTTAGCCTTTGCTAGCTCTTCTTTATAAGCTATTTTCTTTTTACGCACATCTCTTTCCTCGTCTAACTCTTCGTCATAAGAAAAATTGTCTTCCATTAAAAAGTCAATTTCTTCTTTGTCAAGATGAGGTCTTGTGTTTTCGTAATATTCTCTTAACAATTGTGTTTCATTTAATGACGAATAATCGGTATTTAGCTTTACATAATCTTCTAAGCTACCGCCAGTTTCGTTCATAAAGTCAACAACTTTTTGAATATTTTCAGGTAATTCAATACCTGTTTCTTTTTGTTCTGCAATTGCTTCAGCAACATCCTCTGTTAGTTGCTCTGTTTGCTCTTGAACTTCTTCTTCTATTATTTCTTCAAGTGCTGATTCCTCGACTTGTTCGGGCTCCCGTACTTCTTGAACCACTTCTTTGCTACTTGTCTCGTTTTCGGGTTGCTCGACAACATCATTGCTGTCATCTGGGCTTTCGTTTTGAATGGCATTTTCTTCCGTGTTATTTAATTCTGATAAATTAACTTTAATTGTGCCATCGGCGTCCTTTGTTACGGGGCCTGATTCTTGCACCGCTTCCTGTGTAATTTCTTCAGGATTAGTTGCTTCGTTTTCTTTGTTTTCCATGATAAAATATTATAAAATTACTACTATTACTATTATTACTTGGGCTCGAAAGAACCTAAGTCAAATCCCCCTCCTAATATATCGTTTCCGCTGGATTCGAAATTTTTAGGAGGTGTGTTATTCTTTCTTTGATCTATTAGTTCACTTTGCTGGGAACCTTGCATTTTTATTCTTTGGTCTTTTCTATCTTCTTTAGAATTTTCAACAGTATCTTTTTGCTGAGTGTCCATGTTTCTTAGTTGCACATTATACTGAAATTCTAAGTTCATTAATTGCATTTTTGATTGTACCTCGAGCTGCATTTTCCTTTCGTTCAATTGCGCTTCAATTTGTTTTAGCTCTATTTCCTGTTGCTTTAAGGCCTGGTTTTTTTGCACCTCAGCCTGTGCGGCTAACTGTTGCGCTTGAGCATTCGCTTGAGCTTGAGCTTGAATGTTCTGCTGTTGCATCAGTTGATCACGCTCTTGTTTTTTCTTTCTTCTTAGCTTTAATACCTGATTAGCTAATTTAATATTTTTTATTTCTCGTATATCGATAGCATCGGAGAGCTCTATTAACCCGGCAGACAGAGCTGTTTGAATGTTGTTTTCTAACTGTTGTCTTTCTTCTTCGTCAGGGGTAAGCTCTAAAAATATACCAAAATCATATAAATGTAAGTCGCTCATTTCCTCAAGAGTGGCTACGTTGTGACCACCTATTTTTTGTATAAAAGCATCTCTAGTAGGCGAAAATTCTAATATGTCAGATATTCTAAGAGATAAACACTCAGCTAATGTAGCCGTCAAGTATAACCCACCATTAAGAATATGTCTTGTAGCTGTATTACTATTTGCCGCTGCTATTTTTTGTATACCTACTAAAGCTCTTGAGTCAGGCGTGCTACCGTCTCTAGCCTCGTTTAGACCCGTTGTATCCCGGATCATTTGTAGGTAATAATTATAAGTGTTAATTAAAGCCGCCATTTTATTACCTCCAGAACCACTTGTTATTTCTTGAATAGGCACTTTACCAGGGTTCATATCTCCCTCTTGTGTAAATGATCTTCCAATTACAGAACCTGTTTGAAAAAACATATTTAATGCTTCTTGAGGATTGTAGTTTGTTCCGTTTCCTAAATCAACTTCAGCCAAGCCGTCAGCATCAAGGTAAACACCGTCTGGTACCATACGAGACAAAACCTGCTGCAACTTTAAATGTGTAAGCTGTATCATATCGGCGAAGCCAGTTATACGGCTTACTAAAGACTCAATCTTACCTTTGTACATTCGCGGGGCAACAATACTGTAATTCATTAATACCTTAGTATAGTCGCTTTTTGGGCGCATCATATTTTTAGCCATTTCCCATTTTAACAAATAATCTGTACCCAGTATTAATACTCCTTCGTATAAAACCTCTAAAGATCTTGAAAGCTTGCCGAATTGCTCCTCTAACATTTCTACAGGTGGATCAAATTGATCATCTCTTAAAACTATTTTACTAGCTCCCGTAGCGGTTTCTTTAACCTTGTAAACCTCGTTCATGTAGGTTTTAAAATTAAAATACAGTACCTGCACAGTATTAACGTCTGGAGACGCGGAGTTGTTTAATGGTCTATTATAAAAACTATTACTTTGGTAAGAGGTCTTAGCTATTTTTTCTAAGTCATCATTTGTTAAGCTTGGGAATTGCTTTTTAAGGTCGTTAATAGTAATATCTTTTACTTCGCCAACATAGTATATGTCTTCAAAATAGGGCGACTCCGTATACGAATAAACTAAATTCGCCGGATCTACATAGTCTATGACAACACCTTCTGACAAGGTAAACCTGTTTTTTACGGCTCCAATGCCTATGGTGGTTAAGTCATAATAAGTTCTTGTTTGCGTAAGATCATAAGAATTGCCCTCTAACAAAGTGTTTATCGCCTGCTCTTCCGCTATTTCTACAGCTTGCTTGTAAGTTAGCTGCATGTGTATTTCTAATTCTTCTTTTGTTTCAGGCAGGTCTTCTACATTTGTTTTAAATATAGATATACCAAATTCATTTTGTACAAAATCTGCTATATCCTTAGCGTGCATATCTCTAAGAACATCTTCCATATATTGTGTTCTTTTGCTCACTCCATACGGATCTTGAGAATATGCTTTTATATCGAAGTTCCTTTCTGCCATACCGTTTACTACGATATCTACAAACTTGGGAATAATAGGCACAGGTTTCCAATCTAAATTTAAATAAGATAAATCGCCGTTTATTGACAGCTCATCTTTGTATTTTTGTATAGGCTGTTCGCCTCTTGCGTATAATCGTAATTTATGAAAAGTGTGTTGATTACTAACAAATCTGTTTGAATTAGCTCCAGAATCTGTTTTGAACCACTCGTCTTGAATTGCTCGCCCAACTTTTAAGCCGTATTCCGAAGAAATTTTTTCAGCATCACTAGCAACTTGACTAGGAAAAGAACTTTTTACAACTGATTCAGCCATACTTATTTTATTATTTTTGAAATATTACTGCCATTGTTATATTTAGCAATATTTAAATTTAGTTTTTGTTTTTGTGTTGAGGGTATTGGTCTATAAAGGTTTTTATTGCATGCCATAATAGCCAACCCACTACTGATTGCAGCATCAAATTTTGTTCTTTTGTTTATATCAAACTTAGACCAATCATTTAATGTTGAACTAAAATACAAAGTGCCGTAGGTGTTATCATCTAGCAAACCTACATACTTATCTATATAGCTTTCGATAGCCGCTGCGTGAGCCTGCTTTATATCCTCGCTTGAGTTTGGTATTCCTCCTATTTCTTTTTCTGCCACGGAAAGTTTATTCCATAGCTTATCCGGTCTGTTCATTGAATAGCCTCTGTATCCTCTTCTTTTTAAATAATACAGCAATCTAGGTTTATTATTTTCAGCTAACAACGGCATTCCATAAAATACTAAAGACATTAAAACATCTTCAAAAAACATTTCAGCTGTTTGTGGCCGTGCTATATATTCTAAAAAAAAATGATTAGGAGGTGCATTTTCCATTGAAAATTTGGTTAACCCGTGTAAAGCTCCTTTCGACCCGCTGCCCCCTACTGTTCCTGATATGTCATAGCTATCGCAGCCAAATGCTCCCATATGATCGTTGCCCGGATATTTAACACCGTTTTTTATAACCTGTCTGTTTTGTAAACTATAATCTGGAACCCAACTAACTTTAAACCTCCCTTGAGGATTGGGTGTGAATCTCACCTTAGTATCTTTAATGCCGTTTTCCCAAGAAAAACTTCCGGTAGTAACAACGCTACTATTTTTTAAATCTTCGTTATAATCTATCTGCTCGTATATTTTTACTAAATTAAATATACTATTTTTAGTTTCATCACGAAACGCATGTTCTTCTGTTCGTGGAAATTGTCTGTAGAACTCATTTAGAGCATCCTGATCGCCTTTTAATCCTTCCACCTCATTATTCCAATGTTCTATTACGCCGACGTTTATAACGTCTCCATATGGCCCCTCACAATGCTCAAGTGGGGTTTCGAATACAGGCATCCCAAAAGAATCAATGAATCCCTCGTAATTCCATTCCATAGGTATGAACAAAGAATATAATCCTGACTTAGTTTGTCCGTTTCTATTTCGTTTGGTAACATCAGAATCATTATAAAGCTTTTTAAAGTTTTCACCTCCTTTGTCTAAGGCGTTTGATGTTGATCCCATCATACATTTACCAATAACTCTAGCTCCTAGACGCAAAGTCGTTTTTGTTACCCTCCAGTTATTTAGTATATTGTCAGGTCTTTCCCACTTTCCACTTTCATCGTGTACCAGTAGCTTTAATTTCTCCCCATCGTACGAGTTGTCCCCTGTGTTTTTCCAGTCGATTGTCGTGTCAAGTCCTTCAAGTAATTCCTTGTCTTGTTTATTCTGAATAGACTTTCTGGTAAGCCTGGAAGCGGGGATTCTATAAGCGAGTTCCGTTTTCGGTCTATCCATACCGTCTTGGATCGGTTTAAAGAAGAACGGGTAGTTGACTGATATTGGAACCACCTTGTCTGTAAACATCTTCTTAGCATCAGAACCTGATTTTGACAATATGCCAAATCTTGCATCAGACGATATTGTTGCAAGGTTAACGGTTTCTGCGGAAGACATGAACGAAAATCCTGAACGACGATTCTTAAGGTAGCACATTCCATAACATCGCGAGTCGGCCTTGCAAGCCTCCCAGAATATGAAGAATAATCTGTTTGCTTCTCTAAAATCTGGTTTCCCAACATCAATCTTGGACCACTGCAGGTACATAAAGTGAGCGCCAGTAATGTAAGTAGCCATGCCCTTATTATTGAACCAATGGCCTTCGTCTCTTCGCTTGAATTGTTCATCTATATATAGTTCCCATTTTTCTTTAAAGTCGTCCGGGTAATCCCGCCAGTCAAATACACTGGCTATGTTTTTTAGCTCTTTAGGGTATTCTTCAGGCGTCCACTTATTATGGGTTTTGTCTAGCTTAATTGGTTTTTTTGGTAAAGCTATTTTTAGCCCTTGTATTTCGTAAATATCTCCTATTTGACCGGTTTTACTTATAACTACAACGTCGTGTTCTTTGCTATAACCATACTGCCATTTTTTGCTTTTATTTAATCTGGATATAGTATTTAGCTTAATAGGATTTATAATCTTTAGTAAAGTTGGTTCGTACATTACTTAGATCTTTTTTCAGCAAACCCCTTAAAGGCTTTAATCTTATCTTCCTCTTTTGGTTTATTTAACAAAAGATTTTCTTCCTCTTGTATTCTTTGTAATATTTCAAAAGCGTCAAATATAGCTAGCTTTTTAGTAGCCGCAGCATTTTTAAGCCTATCGGCTGATATGTCATCATCTGAATCAACAATAGCTTCTTTTGCTACTTTAATTAATTCCTCAACTGCTTTTTGCCCAGCTTGGATTATATTCTTCTTCGTCTCCTTGATATTCATATTTGATTGTAATTTGATTTGCGGGCACTCTATATAATTTTTCTTTATCTATGTAAAAATCATATTCAAAACCTAGCTTGTAGCCTACTAAGGCATTTTTTTCAATAGAGCCATCTGTATATTTTACAATTCCAATACCAGGCTTTTCAAAATCCATAGAGAACATCTTGTCTTCTTTTAGTGGCTTTACAAAACAAAAACCTTTTAAACATTCCCATTGTTCTTTTTTAACTGCAAAAATTTGTTGTTGATTAACAAGGTATTTATTTTCTTCAAGATAACTTCTGCTATTTTTTTCTTTACCTCTAATATCGTAAAACCTTCTAAAAACATTATGGTGGACTATAATCTCATCGCCTTTTTTAATATTAGTATTATTAATTAAAGGCTCAGCAATTACAACACCAATTCTATTAACGTAGTTATGGTTTTGCAATTCAGTATTTAAAATAATATTTTTATTGTTTACATTTTTTATTGAAGTAGTAATTTTGCCCTTAGGAATTACTATAAAATCTAACAACGAATTCATTAATAGTCTAGATTGTATTCTACAGATACCGCCATATTCTTATTAAAATCTTTCCATGGCAGTACTTCGTCTTTCTTTTTAATATATATAGAGTACTTTTCGTCTTCTTCTATTATATTATATATAGTATGACCGCCATACACTTCCTGACCTACAGAATAGTGCATGGCGTCATTCTTATAATTTGACCCAATGCTAATCTTCCTTATTAACATTTTCTTTTATTTCTCCAGTATTTATATCAACACTAACATCGCCATAAGCGTCTTTCAGTTGGTCTTGGAATTTTTGCAACCCTATTTGAGATTCTGAAACCCTATGCAATATTTGGTGCTTTTCAATATCTAACCTTCCTAATTCTAATTGTAATTTATTAAAATTATTAATTAATGTTTTTAATTCTTCTAATTCTTCTTTTTTAATTTTTTTTGCCATTTTATTTAATTTAAGTGTTTAACATATAGTTAAGTATTACGTATTTACGCATTACTTTAATCTTCTATTGTCATAGTTACAGAAGTTGGGTTTTCTAATTCAGCTATTTGTGAAGCAATACCGTCTTCAATAGCTTGAACTTGTTCTTCACCCATAGCTTCTTTCACCCATTCGACAACTATTTCATTTGTCAAATCCTTAAAAGGAATAAACTCAGTTTCAGGATCTACTGATACTATTTGAGTTCCAATACTTGTTGCTGAATAATCTTCTTTTGTTCCTACTACAATCCAATGTACATTATATACTACATCTGTTTCGCCTTCCGCTTGAGGGTGCACATCTACTGTTTTACAATTCCAATCGTATGTCATAATTTTTTTATTTTACTGTTTTTAACAAACCGTCTTCAAATGTCCATGTTTCTTTGCCAACTGTTTTTTGACCTTTAAACCCACTTACAGAAGCATTACTGCCAGCTTGTCCTTGTGGCCCTGTTGCTCCTGTTGCTCCTGTTGCTCCTGTTGCTCCTGTATCGCCTTTTGGTCCTTGTGGCCCTTGTGGCCCAGTTGCGCCTGTGTCCCCTTTAGACGCGGCACTTGTTGAATCTTTACCAAAAGCGTCTTTTATAAATGTGTGCAACTCTTCTACGTCTGTCCGTAAGTCTTCTACTTGCTTTAATAAAAATTTATTAGCTTGGTATAAGCCATCATCGTTAAATAATTCGCTAATATCATTTAATGAATCTAACTCCGCAGCCTTTTCTTTAGATATTACAATTTCACCATTAGAATCTTTAGTAGCTTCTTGCCCCTCAGATCCTTCTTTGTAGAGTTTTTTGCCTCTAATATTGTCGTTTATATTCGCCATCTTAAGTTATATTATATTCGAGTACTACAGTGTATGAAAATCCATACAATAATCTAGTGCCGCCGTTTGTAGTAAATCCAACTTGAACTCTATCACCAGCATTAAAAGTAATATCTGTATCGCCAAACTCTTTTGTGGCAGTCATATTTGTAGATGCTCCATTGGTAATAGTTGCCGGGAATTGACTGATAGATGTAGTAGCGTTTACTGCATATCTGAATGTTACAGACGTTGCAGTGGGTGTTGTGCCACTAGCGTATCGCATTACTATTTTTTTAATTCGCCCACCATAAGGCGCTATCCAATTATTATAATATTGAGAACTTGTTGTTTCTGAGAAGTAGTTTGTAGGAATCCAATATATACTATTTGAACTTGATGATGAACTATGGTAAAAACCCCCATGTTGGAACGCTGGCAAATAACCTTTATATCCATCTACTGCTTTTATATGTCCATCAACTTCCAGTTTTTCGCTAGGATTAGTCGTTCCAACACCTACGTTGCCCGCATTAAAATATGAAATACCGGTATCTACAATTTTATTTGTTGTTACGTTTAAAGAAGTTTTTGTTTGAATAGACGTACTTGATGAACCTCCTCGTACAATAAAATCACCCTGAAGTTGCAGGTTCGCTTGATAAGCAATTGGCGCACCGATGAAAATTGTTTCACCAGACGTTCCAGTGTTTATAAACGTAGAACCAAACGTTTGCAAAATGTTAAGATACTGATTAGATGTGCTACCCTGGTAAAGCTGTAGGCTTCCGACAATTCTGGTGTTACCATTAACTTCTAACTTAGCGCCTGGAGCTGTTGTTCCAATACCAACGCTTGTTCCAGTAACCCTCATCACTTCTGACGAATTACTGCCCATTATACGAGTAGCATATCCTTCACCGTCCCAATCACCTAGAGTTAGTAAATCTGAACCCCAATTAGCCCATGGTCTACCGTCTATTTTATAACCATCACCTCCATTGGCATCAATCTCTCCGTTTACCTCTAGTCTGGAATTAGGACTAGTCGTTCCTATCCCGACGTCGCCGCTTGTATTTATCCTTAGCTTTTCGCTATTGTCAATAAAAAATATATGCTTAGAATTACCCATTTGACTGTCATAGTCTGCATGGTATTTCATATTGCCGTCTGTATTTTGAATTTTATTTTTATTAGGATTGCTTGTGTCTTCTAGTATTAACTCAGGATTAGCGTCAGATACATGAAGTATAGATTGTGGGCTAGTTGTTCCAATACCGACGTTGCCTGAGCTTCCAACTATACTTATTCTATTTGTTCCAGAG
>Ga0099847_1000458_pt1 | contig 13881 bp, 15 predicted proteins | sample CB_VirMetaG_2_FD_78178 | JGI IMG/M metagenome (GOLD analysis project Ga0099847, IMG submission 78178) | Freshwater to marine saline gradient viral communities from Chesapeake Bay - CB_1504_2 Viral MetaG | ecosystem: Environmental > Aquatic > Marine > Coastal | place: USA: Chesapeake Bay...
CGCTTATTATATGATCGTCATATGCAGCCTTCCAATTAGCTGGAGTGCCATATCCAGACTCTACGGAGAATTGATCATTCTTAGTCCATACCGCACCATTGTAGACTATGATGTCTCCAACAGCAAAGTATTGTCCCTTAGATATTGAGGAGAATGAAGAATTACCAGCAACAGAAGTCGTATAGTAATCCCCAGCACTATTGTTCCTAGTTGAATTACTAATTGCTGGTGCATTTAATAATGCGTTCCAACTTCCCTTATTTGTTACTAATGCTACGTTACCACTCATTCTTTTACTTTAAAAAAGTAAGGACAACTAAATAGCTGCCCCTACCAACCTTCCTAAACAACCAAATAGGAATCTTAAACAAGTTCTAAAGCAGATATTCTTGACTTTATAGTTGTTAATACTTTAGGATTTTCTTGTAAAAATTTAGCAAAAACTTGATATGTTTTCTTTCGATCAACACCCTTTGTGCTGAAAATAACACTGTCATCATTTGACCAAACGAATGCTCCCTTCTTAAGATCATTTCTTAAAATATCTGATTCTTTAGCAGTCTTAGCAATAGAGATTATTTCTGATAAGCTCGATTTTAAAGCTGACATAAAAACTGTTGGATCATTCTCTGCTATATCCTCAACAACATCCCTTTTTTCTTCCTCACTTTTATTTTTATCTTCTTGTGAACCAAGAATATCTATAAGAATATCTACAGTGTAGGATGATAATTGAATAGCCTCAAGCATCGCTTCTTTTCTTGCTTTTCTGTCAACTCTATTGTTTTTAGCTTCAACTTGTAAATCCTCTCTCTTCCAAACAGGAGCAGTTTTTACGTCTCTATTTGGGTTATTAGCGTTCATATTAGAGTATTCCATAAACATAAACTTAGCATGATCTGATGCTCTTTTTGGGTCTAAAACTATTCTTCCAAAATTCTCTTTTGAAAAAAATAAATCTTGCCCGAACATAATTGTTCCATCTGAGTTTGTTTTATTAATATATCCAATATGAATTGGTCTTGAGTTAGTACCATCTTCATCCGTAACTACAATGTAATCAGATAGTTTAAATTGATATATGAAAGGAATTAGGTATCTCCCAGGATTATCAGGGTCTTGTTTAATGTCATTAAAAGTATATATGATTGTTTTGTCAAAAGGTTTTTTCATCCATGCTGGATAATTATTAAATTCAGTTTCCATGTTTGTTGTTTAAAAGGTTAAAATAAGGGTGTCCCCACCTCCATGAGGACAACCCATATTATGAATAAAAAATTAAGAGTATAATGTGAACTTACCGAAATGTTCAGGTGAGCTAATGCTTAGTCCCTCCCAAGATTTATGGGTATAACCAAGAACACTAGTTCTATCGGTAGGGGTCTCTGCGAGGCCGCCTGTCTCGATTTCGTGATAACGCCCAGCCAATCCGTTCGGGAGGTTGAGGTATTTTCCTTCGATTCGAGGTACAGAACCACCATCTACCGTTCCAACATTTCCACTAGGGATAAAATATCCAGTCTCTGGATAAAAGCTACCAGTAGCAGAAGTTGTTCCAGCATTCTCGAAAACACTTAGCTTACTTTTATGAAAAGTTCTGTCATACAATGTAAAAGACTGAATTCCCATATCTACAGCTTTTTGCTTAGAATTCCCTTTTCCAAATGCATCATACTTGACACCACCTGAAGCAAGTAATCCATCTAGAGTATCATCGATGCTAGCGGATAATTCTCCTCCAACCCAAAACATTCCCTCATCGGGAGATTTGGCAGCATCTAATGCTCTAGAGAAAGCTCGTAAATCACTTTTTGCCATATCTATTGGAGCGTTACTAGAGTTTGCAGCCGTGGTATTAACACCTTCACTACAATAATCGTTTAGCCCCCTAGTCATAGGAACTTCTAATCCCGATGCATCGGATGCAACAATCTTTTTTCCCATTAAGAAAGCGTTTCCAATTTTTGCCCTGTGCTTCATAAAAGCAATATGCGATTGCAATTGGAAGAAATGATTTTGACCATTTACATCAAGTTCAATCCTACTTCCTAAAGCTATATCACTAGATTCAGTGTACGTATCGAAGTATTGTAACTGGTTACTTCTAGTCGTTGTTCCTATGATTGGAATCCCAGAAGAGCTTCCTCCTTCAGCAATACCACTAGTAGGAAAAGTTACTGTTGCACCATTAGCAATTGTTGAAGCTGAACCAGCATTAGGGTTATAACAAGTCAATGTATTACCGCTTTTTGCTCTTACATAGAAAACAGTACCATCTGGTCCTACCATAAAATCTCCAACGGTCACATTTGAGCCATCTGCTACTGTTACATCTCCAGAAAATTGGTAAGCTTTAGCTGTTAGTCCAGTACTTGTTATTGTTGTTGATTTAAAAGCTTGATCAGTAGTGAAGGTCTGAAATGTTTTATTATCAGTTGCACTGTATTGACCAAGCATTTCTAGATAATCAACGATGCCTTTAAATTCATCTTGAGTATCTATATATTTTCCGAGAATTTCTCTTTTCTCGATACTAGCGTACAAGGGTATTGTACTCAGTCTTAAATTTGCCATTATATTTTATTTTAAAATGTTTTAATTTATTTACATTAAGCATTTATGTTTTGCACTATATATACATTACATAAATAGTTAATTTATTCTTTTAGCATTCCTAAAAGCTTCTAGTGAATATGGATCACTACTTGAAATACTGTTAGTAGGTTTCCTCCCAGATACTTTTGGTTTGTTTTTTAAATTTTTCTCTACGAATTTTTTCTGTCCTAAGTTATTTCCATGCTTGTATAAATTTTGCAAAAAACCTTGTGGGTTATTTGTGAATGCAACCATTTGAGATAACGTGCTCCAGTCAGTTACTCCGTTTTTGACAATTGAGCGACTCATCCATTCCATTGGATTAATTGCCGCCTCAATCACTTGAGATGGATCAATGTCTAACTTAATAGCATCAACCCCTTCCGATATTTCAACAGATAGCTTGTTGTCCTTGACAACATCTTTCAATTGATTTGCCGCAAGCTTACGAGCCTCATTTCTTTGCCTAACAGTATCTACTTCATCAATCTTGGGCTTCTCTTCAAGAGTTGGCGCAAGAAACTCGTTTTGAGTTTCGATGAAAGACGATCTAGCTTTGCTTGCTTCTCGTTTTAATTTAGCAAGAGCAACTTTGCCTTCAAGGCCATCGTCATCCTTACCTTCAAATTTAGATAGTACCTCCTCCTCAAATAAATGAGCAAGAACTTGTGGTTCTAAATCAAAATCTTTGTAATCCTCTCTATGCTTTAATTGCAAAATATCAATGTCCGACATTTTAGAGTAATCCTTACTATTTGCATCTAAAAATGGTTTTACATCTCCAGTGCTTTTATAATAATTGTATAACTTATTAAAGAAGGGATCACTCAAAACTTGAGACACCTCTTTTAATTCTTTTAAATCTTTTATTACCCCTTCGGTTTCCGCGCTAACATCGAATATTGGGCTGGGTTCCTGAACCTCTTCTGTTGGTTCATCTGCCTGAATAGCTTCACTCTGAACTTCCTCAACTTTCTCGCTTGTATCCTCTGTTGGTTTGTCCTCGGTTTGATCACCATCAACAGTATCTTCAGTAACCTCCTCTTCAGCTTCATTAGTAACTTCTTCTGTAACTTCATCGGTCTCTTCTTCTGATTCAACTTTATCCTCTTCTTTGTTGTCATCTGGATCAGGTAACACAAGGTTATCGTAATCAATATCTTGACTGTTGAATCCCTCTTGCATATCATTGCTCATATTTTTTTTTATTTGGTTGTTTAATGGAATTATTTCCTTTTTCTTTTTTTACTCTTTGGTACGCAGTTAGGAACTTTTCTGGAACCTTTCTTTTTCATACCAACCATCTTGTGAGTCCTCCAACATGGGTCTTTTTTGCCTTTTCTCATTACCATTTTACTTTATCTGCCCAATAGGCGGCAGACATCTTGCCTTTAGCTATGTTCTTAGCGTGTCTTGCCTTAAAGCTTGTTTGTCTCGCTTTCTCACTAGAAGACTTAGGATTCTTTCCAGCTCCTGAAACTCCTTGTTGACCAAAACGAATTATCTTTATCTTATCCTTAACCTTTGCTACTACGGCATGAGACTTCGTTTTATGTTTAGGTGTCCTCTTTGGTTGATTATAACTTGTTGCACCTATTTTTGTTAATCTTGGGTCTTTTGCCATAGTCCTACAAAAATATTTATACGTTCTTTAAAACCCTGTTCTCTCACCAATTCACCGCTATAAGGTAAAAAATAGCGACAAGTGATATTACCCAGTACACACTATTCTCACTTGAGATAGGTACGTTATCTAGTGGATTACCAAACCTCATTGATACATACAGCTACAAGCTGATTTTCTACGTCCACAACGAGTACACCTTTTATTCCTTATCATTTCTTTTTAGGCTTAGAATGAGAGTAACCCTTTTTCTTTAATTCCAAATGCTTTGCTTGGGTGGGAGCTTTTACAGCTTTACCACCTTTGCTATACATCATGTGTGGCTTGAACTTTGCCATCAGTACTTGTTCATTTTCTTTTTTGACGAGTATGCTTTTTTCTTCTTACCTTTTTTCATTTTCATAATTATTCGTTAATAGTTGAACTTAAAACATCTAAACCTGACTCTTGATCCTTCAATGACATTGTATGATTAGAAACTAGCTTACACATATCAATGAATTCATCTTGAGAATAGGTGAATTTCATCATATTGATTTTTGGATATACCAATTGAATATTGTCAGTATAATAGCCCTTATCGCTATCTATTCTATCTATGGATATGTTGTGTGATTTTCCCATTATTGTCCAACCAATTGGAATCCCTGATAAACTACAAACCTTACCTTGATCTAAGTAAACCTTCAGAACATCCTCAATTGAAATATCAAATTCAATTTTTCTTTTTTTTGCGTTCTTCTCGAACTTGTTAAACCAGGATATACTAATCCCTTTTTTAAAATCTACTTTTCTACTCCTTCTCAATAGGAGTTTCTTTACTCTTCGCGTTTATTTCTCCAACAACTATCTTCGTGTCAGAACTTCTATCAACTTCATAAGCTCTAGCTCTAGACTTCTCTTGTTCTTGTGAATTAATTCCTTGAAGTTTTAACCTTTCGATCTCAATCCTCCATTGACCTTCCGCATTAATCTGTTCCATTTTGGATTGATGCTCCATTTGCATTTTTTGCTGATCCGCTTGCTGATTCATTGCAAGACTCTGCTGCTGAGACTGAGCATTAGCCTCCATGTTTTGCCTATCAAGAAGAGATTTTGTTTCTTGGTTCTTTTTAATTCTAGAATCGAGATACAGCTTTTGTTGATAGATGTTTGTCATCCCCTCAATCCAGATCACATCACTTAATGTTACCTGACCCGATTGGAGTGCTGTTTCTAATCGCTTAACCATTAGCTCTTTTTCATATACATCGGGATGATTGTTGAAGTATATTCCTAAATTTCTAAAGCTTACATCTTTGGATATTTTAAAGAAATCCATTGAAGTAGTTCCCAAGCTCTCTTTGTAGCCCATTATAGTTCCATCTTGAGCTGCATCTTGAATCCTCATCATTAAGGATCGACATAGCTTTTCTGTCACTTTCTTTTCTGCATCGACAATGTATTGAATTGAATTGTTCGTTGACTGTTGAGCCATTTGCCCTACAGATTTTAACATTCGAGCATTAGGCGTTGAGCCATCTGTGATCTCATTAAATCCTGTTATATTCTGTAGTAACTGAATTTCTTGTTGTATAATCCCGAAGTATCTATCAGCCTCATCCTTAATGCCATTATCTAATTCTCGGATCGGAATTGAACTAGCCGTTTCTCCATCCTCATCGACCTTGCGATATATCAGATTACCACTAAATGCGTACATAGCGAGATTGTCCTTAAACGATATTTTTTGCCCACCGACAGAGACATCATTCATACTGTTTGCCTCTATCAAAATACCCTTTGGCTTCGCCCTAGCGATTACATTTTGGAGTTTAAACCAAGCGATGTGCAAGGCTTTGTCAATAGCCATGACTTGATTTCCAAATGCGAAGGTCTTGTTTTCGTAAAGCTTGGGAGCAACTACATGATAGTTTAAGTGACCAGTCTTTAAATCGTTTGGATCACGCTTCATGTTGGAAACCAACTTAGCTCCAAAGTACATGTCAGAGTCAATAACCCATCTTACCTCATAGACTAAATCGTAATTAGCATTAATGATTTCTTTATTCTTGTTTCCGCTAGTTTTATAACCAAAGACAGTCTTGCCATCTTCTTTTTTTATAGCTTCATATGGAACTTCAGAGTGACTAATAAATTGCATTACCGCAACGTGCTTCAAGACACTCTGATCTTGCCTAGACCTATCTGTAGTTCTGTGATTAAACCTTGTCTTATTAACTCCTGTTTGTGATACTAATTCAAATTCTGGACTATCTATCTCATCCGGTGTGCAATAGTTTTTAATCTGACCAATAGTCATTTCCTCCACATGACCAGCCATTGTTAGCTGATTGTGATAGGGGTCGTTTGTTGGATCGCAAAAGAAATCTTCATATCGAATATGTTTTGGCTTTATCTGGCCATCATAATCAATGTCATCCATAACAATCCCAGCACCGTGTGAAATTAAATCGTCAATAACTTGACTCCTTATCTCATCGTATCGATTGTCTTTTAAAATTAAATTAAGAGCACTCTCGCATTCATAGGCGGCTTGATGCTTATAGCCGAACTTCATGTGAATCTCTGCCTCCTCTAAGTTGGAAGGTTCTGATTCTGATAAGCCAACATCTCCAGGTGATATACCTGATCCAGCCAACTCATCAGCCATAATAAGCTTCGCTTGAAGTTCTGAGTAAAACCGATCCTTTTCCTCTTGAGCAACACTATCAATGGCATGAACGTCAATGTCATAGCCGTTTTTTTCTACGATAGCGTGAATCATTTTAAATACCTTACTTACAATGGGAAGGGGTGACCAATCTATTCTCATTTGAGAGGAATCACCATTTGCCAACTCCTTGGGTACCAGTATCTTTTTAAATTGATTTGTATCTGGTCTACCCAACATATGAAGAGTTCTTTCAACTGCCATATGCCTATCATTGTAATATGATTTGGAAGTGCTTTTATAACTGTCCCAAAAACGCTTTGCTTGGGATACAATCCAATCCTTCTTCTTCTTGTCGGAGAAGGAAACGTCATGGCTATCTTTTGTGTATTGATTCATATATTATATAATTGAGATATTGCTGAGATCAAATTCCTTATTATCGTTTTTAGAATCTTCTTTCTGAGCTATTTTCCTTGTCCTCTTCAATCTATAAGCAGCAACTATTGCCCATCCACTAGCCATTGTCGCATCGTTTTTTGTACTATTTTGAATATCAAAATCCAATAAATCATTTAATAGTCTAGGGAATACAATCTTCTCTGTATTCTTATCTATATAGCTCGCAAAAGCACCAGCTAATTGTTCCTTACTCGCAACACCAGCGGCAATACCTCTTTGAGTTTTTTTACCTCCTTTAGGCTTAATAAGCCACATATTATATCCCCTTCTATCAAAGTAGTTTAAAAAACCACTCTTATTATTTTCTACAAGTACCTTCGCTCCAAAAAAATGTGAAGCCATTAAACAATCCTCATAAAAATCGTCAGGATCATCAGGTCGCTCTAAATACTCAAACAAAAATGTCTCACTCAATTCGCTGTCTAAACCATCATACTTATGAAAGCCGTAACATCCTCCACTCGACATACTCTTTTGATCAACTATGTCAACAGTTTTGTGATCGAACGGATCAACACCAATAACAATTGAAGAGTTTAACGGCTTCTTTTTTGCACCCTCTTCAACATGATTCCACTCTTGAGTTAGGTCTACTTTATTATTAAGTAAAAACCTACCATTTTCGCTTGCTACAAAAATAACTTTGGTATCTTCAATATCATCTTCCCACGCAAAATTGCCCCGAATGTATAGTGGATCGACAAGGAATGAAATCACAGATAACTGCTCATTTAGCTTTAAAACATTGAATGGACATAAGTCAGCATCTCTATAAAATGCCTCCTCTATAGTCCAAGGAAATTTTCTAATGTAACTCGCTAGTTGTCTTGGATTATCAGATAAACTATCTCTTATTTGTTGTTGATATAATTTTGCCTTAAGTCTATCACAACTCCCATACTCATCAATGAAATCCTCATCATTATCATAAGCTGGTGTGAATAGTCTACAAAGTCCACTCTTAGTTCTATTTATATTCTTGTCTCTCTCTTCCCAACCGCTACCCATCCAAAGCTCCTGTGCTGGGGCTGATCCTCCTTCTTCTACCGTGCTAGTAAAATACGCCTTACCGATTATACTCTTAGAACCTAAACTCATTGTAGGTTTGACAATAGCCCAGCCTTCGACAATATTTGCCTTCGGATCGCGAACATCTATTTTTGCAAATTCGTCTCTAACATATCTTATAAGCTTCTGACTATCATATGCTAAGTTGTCGCTAGATTTAAATGTTACGTCTGAGTTTAATTCTCTTGCTGTTTTATTTAATTTTTGAGCAGTAGATGGAAATCTAAATCCTAGTGTCGATTGTATCTTTTTGTAATCGTATACTGGCTGAAAAAAATCGGGTAAGTGCTTAAAGCTTCCTATGAGTTTTGTGAAGAAAGACTTGGCATCATCTCTTGTCTTGGATTGTATACCGCTCTGCACATTTAACATCCTACTTGGTGGATCAAAAGCGGCAAGGGCTGCCCTAGCTGTTTTACCACTCCTCCTTCTTGTGCACTCTATTAGGCCGTATGAGTCTGGGTTTTCAACACACCACTGCCAATACATCCAAGTCCTTCTATCACTATCCCTGTAGTCTGGATATCCAACATCTATCTTCCACCAATTAAGGTACATGTAGTGGAGTCCGTTAATGTAGGTGGGCTTTCCTTTATTCATAAACCAAACTCCGTTTAGTCTTTTGAACCACTCATCATTTCTGAAACTCTCTAACTTAGGATCGAAATATAGCTTGTCGTATTTCTGCTTGTCTATCTCAATACCTCTCTCTACATCGTAATCAAAACCGGGAACGTGTCTGAACCATTTCTGATCTATTTCTTTATTCGTCTTCTTGAATACAGGAACCTTAATCCAATCTTTCTCTAAATGGTCATATACTATGCCAACTGGAGGTATATTTAATCTTACCTCATATACTAATTCTGTACTACCTTCTTTGTGCTTAATAAACATTTCCTAGCGTAGCTACATCCTCAGGAAAGCTACCTTGTCTTGTTTTAGTGGTTAACTCTTTAGCTAGATCATCTCCTTGGAATATCTCAAGTTCGTGTTTCTTTATTCTGCCCAGCGTTTCTTCAGCTAGTTCTAGCATCTGTGATTTTATCTTCTGTCCCTCTAGATATGCCTTATCATTTGAGAACTCCTTGAATTGTTTTGATACATCACTGATTAGCTTCCACAAGTGTTCTATATTACTCCAATACAAACCGTAGATTACATCGTTCTGATAGCGTATTAAACTTATCATTGAAAGTCTAGATCCTTTTATTGATAAAGTGTAAAACTCTTCAGATTTATCTTTATGTACCTTATCCGTAAGATCAAGACCAGCTAACTCAGCACAAACCCTCTTTCTCTCATCAATGTCTGGGAAGTATCTGCGTAGGTCTGCACCCTTGTCATATAGGTACAGTAGATACCTAACCAAATGAGAACGGTACTTGTTTCCAACCTTCCATATCTCTGGACCAAGAGCCTCAAACAAAATACCATTCCTTATTTCTAACTCTAATTCAGTATCGTTAAGATTAAAAGGATTTATCATCATCCTGTCGAACTGCTCCTTTTTAAATATCCTTTCCATATTCAGCTATATCTATCTTATACTTATCATCAAGACCAAACATATCTATAAGCTTATGACAAGCTAAAGTGCTGTTTATGTAATGTTCTATTCCTCTATTCGCAACCCTACATATTTCGGGTCTGTACTCATATATGTTGCATTCGTTATTGGAATTTAGATGAACGCATGTGCCATCACCCTTATCTGGTACTAAGCCCTTTTGAGCTGCAACCCTACAACAAGCACCGCACGAACTACACAAAAAGGTCATCAGGTATTTTCTTTTGATGTTCCTCTATGTTTAGCTTCATTATCAACTCAAGAAGCCTTAGTCTAAGAGTATCCTTGTCGCTATCGTTGTATATAGTATATCGTTGTGGTAAAGAGTTAAAGTCAATATCAAAACTCTCTGAACCCTCTTTAGGTAGGTGAGGATTGAATACGTGTATGATGTAATCAAATACTTTATCATCAATACATTTTTGTATTTCCCTATCGCTCCTCATTCCACAATAGATGTTCGCATTCTTCATTATCTCTTTTGCTAGTCTAGCTGGATCGTCCTGGTTAAATTGACATATTTCGTCAAACCATTCTTGACGATGGTTGATTCTGTCCTCATAGCATTCCTCAAAATCCTTGTAACCATACTTATCCTTTAGCTTGTCATACAAAAATATCTCTGCCGCTGCCTTAGAAGAATCCTTGAACTGAAATCCCATATCCCTCTTTAGAATCTTTGCTGATTCTGTCTTTCCGTGTCGGGCGTATCCTATTATTAATAAGTTCATATTTCTCCTCTTTCAATTAAATCATAATACATCCTTTTCAGAAAAGATAACTATGTTCATTTCTTTTGATGATTCGAGTAAACCCTCTCCAACCTTTTCATTAGAGATGACTCTTGTAACACCTCCAGCAATAAGCTTATCTAAGTCAGATAACTCAATAGGTCTAATGGCTGTATTAACATATATAGTGCTCTTGTCGCTGGAGTCTGGAGTCTTTGCCATCTCAAATAATAAGCTTTCAATAGCAGTAAAGTCTGGTGTCTCTGAAGAGAAGTATGAATCCTTTCCGTTTGATAAAACAAGTAGAACTGTATTTAACCCCTTGTCTGAACAAAGCTTCTCCATAATCCTTAACCTACCTATGTCTTTTTTATTCATCGTTTATTTTTTTGTTGATTATATTGATAGTCAATGACTCAGAACACTCAGCACAGAAATCACTATCTGAATCTTGATCTTTATTGGTGATTAATTCATTTGGCTCACCACAAGTAGGACAAGTCCATAATACCTCTACTAAGTATCTTTTTATATTTCCTATTATTAAATCACTCATAAAATCCACATATGTCAGAATTGTGAAGGACATAGTAAGTCTTTCCATTTACCTCAATATCTAGCGAAAGATCATCAGCCATGAAACAAGTCTTACCCACATTATCTTTATTAATACTATGTGTGATCTTCATTACGTTCTCAATAGGTTTTGGATTGACCTCTATAACTATGTCTGTGTTGGGAATCATCTCAGCCATTACAGCCCTACCATCTACCTCTATCTCAACTACATCTCCGCTATATTCCTTTGTCCCAAGACTGTATCCTGGTGATGGTGTTATTTCCCCATTAACTACCTTTAAAAAAATACTTCTAGCTGGTACCATGAAAATTCCATCTCCAACTCTCTTGTTGTTGTCTAGTACAGCGTTATAATGGAAGTAAACAATATCACCCTCTTTGTAGAAGCCTCGTGCACCCTTGCAGTCCCAGATTACTGTCTTTTCTTTATCGGGTAGTATATCTGATTTGTATAGCCTAGGAAGACCTGTGACCTCTCCGTAACATCTAGTGTGATGTGTAGGTCTTATATCGGTTCTAATCTTAAGGTTTAACTTCCTAGAACCTATATCATCGTTAAAAATAGAGTCTACTTTTACCTTTATATAATTATATAAACTGCTACTTTTCATTACATCAAAGATAGCCAAATTGAATGTAATACACAAACATGAAACTATTCACGCATACTACTGCCAGAGGTTATCTATGTAGTAAGAATCAATAGATTGACTCGTTTTGCTAACATGAACTGCTAACTCCATATACAAAGATTCTACCTCCTTGAAATCAGAAACGCTCATGTCACCCTCAGTATCATGCATTGTTAGAATGATCTCATTAACTAAGGAACTCATCTGTTCTGCGTTATCAGCAAGAACCTCAAAAAGCTTAGATAAGAATCCATCAGTTCTTCTTTTTGATAGTTCATCTGAATTTCTCGTGTACCCTATGTCTATTTTATGAAAGACTCTTTGTACTTTTTCTAGCTCATCAATAAACATATGAAATGCTTTGTAATCATTTTTAATCTTCATGTGATCCAGATACTTCTCGCAGAGAGCTAACAGCATTCCCTCTATTTCATAGAAGGGATCGCTAAACATTTTATTGTTTTTCTTTTCTATCTCATTAACAGCTTCTAATAAATACTTCTCCATAATAATATAACCTATACGTAATTCAAAAATCTATTTTCTTTCTGTACCCTGGGGAGGGGAGTTCATTGTATTAAAAAATTATTCCTTAGTTTCTATATAAATATTTTTAACTCTTTGGGTATTACGATCCCTTTAGGTCTTAACGCTTTGTAGTAGTTACAACTCTAATCAAAGCCAAAGAACTTATGGTCTTAAGATTCTTATCTAAGTCTTAACGCTATATGTATTAACACTTATAGTTACAACACATAAAAGTTAAATTCTAATTTTATATTTTTTATATCATATTATCTATGTTTCAACTATGACATAAATATTGCTACTCCTTATCTTAAGACCCTAAGTCCTTTGACTTTTGTTTTAAATTTCAAATAACCTTGTTTGTCTTGGAACTATAAGTGTTAACACATATAGCGTTAAGGCCTAAACAAGAATCTTAAGACCCTAAGTCCTTTGGCTTTTGTTTTAAATTTCAAATAACCTTGTTTGTCTTGGAACTATAAGTGTTAATACATATAGCGTTAAGGCCTAAACAAGAATCTTAAGACCCTAAGTTCTTTGGCTTTGATTAGAGTTGTAACTACTACAAAGTGTTAAGACTTAGATAAGAATCTTAAGACCCTAAGTCCTTTGGCTTTTAGTGTTACGCTCCTCGCTTCGCTCGTCACTATATATATATACAGCTAATATTCTATTTTTTTTTTACCATACTAAAGAAAGAAAAGAAAAAAGAAAAAGGGTAAAAAGAAAAAAGAAAAGAAAGAAAAACCCCCAAAAAAGAAATACTCCACGCTCACATACCGAGCATTTATCTGATCCAAGCACTGGTATCTAGTGTGCAAGTTTAGTCTTATCGGAAGACGTCCCGTGTTGGTGGTGGTAATAAGCCCCCAAGAATATCTCGGAGGCTTACAAACCATAAATAAACTACTATACCAACACCGCAAATATATATAATGTGAATTGAATTAACACTACTTTTTAGAAAACTACTCCTAAAACCATAAATTCGGTCTTATTAGTGTCTGTATAATACACAATAATTAATTATATTTGTCACATGGAAAACAAAGTCAAATTCAAACCCCTAGGAGAAAAAGTACTTGTTGAAGCTCACTCAGCAGAAGAAGAGGTTAACGGTATATACGTGGGTTCTCAGGACAACAGGAAGGGTACAGTAGTCTCTACAAATAACTCTGTGCAATTGGAGGTTGGTGACGTTGTCTTGTTCTCAAACTCAGCTGGAATAGAACTGGCTGTTGATGGTGATAAGCATCTACTACTAAGCGTTGACGAAATCTTCGGTCTCATTGACTCAGAGAAATAGGTCTGTTCTCATCTTTGTTTGAATAATTCTAATTTATTGAATTAATTTTACAATAGGTGAAAGATTTTATAATCCCTACAACCAAGAGGCTAGGGTTATTATGGGGGTCGGCCGCCCTGGCGAAATGCGGAAA